>ERZ826242.1684-NODE-1684-length-22748-cov-5.142599_pt1 | contig 22748 bp, 21 predicted proteins | sample MGYA00519871_ERZ826242 | MGnify/ENA primary metagenome ERZ826242 (study PRJEB31778, sample SAMEA3449226) | human gut metagenome | biome: human gut; feature: human-associated habitat; material: faeces | place: United Kingdom | collected 2010/2012 ...
ACGGTTCTAAAAGTAGAAAAGCCCAGCAATTGCTAGACTTTGTCTACAGTCTGAATCTGGCAATTTATATTGCCAGATTCTCTTTATCATTCTTTTTCTGTGGTTTTTCTTCGATTCCACGTATCATTACGAACATGGTCGATGCAATTGTTGCACACGCAACCGTAATGACTCCGATTCGGATCTTGTCTTTCATCAGCCAGCTGTAGAGTCCGAACTCCGTGGCCAGAACTGACAACAGATTCATCGCCATATGTGCAGCAACTGGTGCTTTTAGCGAGCCATATTTTTCATAGACATATGCAAGCATCATTCCTAATATAAACCCATAGATCATCTGTACCAGATTCATATGCAGGATTCCAAATACAAGTGACGAATATAACATTGCATATACAAATGTCGTACTGGATTCCAGACGTTTAAAAAACAATCCACGGAATACGTATTCTTCACTGATCGGAACCAGCACTGCCAGACACAGAATCTGTAAGAAAAGCGGTGCTGAATACATCGCATTCATCGTCTGTTCGTAGCTTGCATCCACACTTGACAGATTACCAATAATAATCAGATTATTCAGTCCCAGACTAAGTGCCAGTGCCATCACTATGACTGCCGGATATTTCCAAAGTGGTGCTTTTTTATTTGGTATAATTCCGGCCGCTTTTTCTTTCTTTCTATCTTTGTGAAACAGAATTGCCATTACAGGAATCGTCACCAGCGCTGTGGCACCTTCTACAAGCGTTGTGCAGCTGATATATTTTTTTAATATCTTTTCATAAAATGCCATCATCTTATTCTGATCTGACATCAGTGCTTCCAATGCTTCCGGTGTCTGATAATGTGATCCCATATATGCCATCATCAAAGCGGCCATGGCTATCATTCCTACTCCAATTCCAATCCCCCATTTTATCAAGATCGGTCCCCACAGTCTCCAGAAACGTCTTCCCGGTGTCTCCGGCATCTGCTTCGGTCTGGAATCCGGCTGATTCTGCCTGTTCTGCCATTCTTCCATAGTTATCCTCGCTTTCATTTGTAACTTTTATATACGCATCTTTATATACGTAATTTCATATACCTATCTATTCTACTTCCATGTCCCGGAAGTTGCAATAAAAAAACTATAAACTTTTCACCTCAGAAAAGTTTATAGTTTTACGCTTATAGTTTTACAGGCGGTAATTCTCCATGTTGCAGAAATCATTCACCGCCAGCATCTCTATGTGGCACACCTTTTTTATTACAGTTTAATCTTCACAACATCCACATCCAGATTCCACAGGAATTTATCCAGGTCCTTGAATGAAAGAAATACTGTTGCGGTATTCTCCAGCGGATGGATACCCATACTTTTACATCTGCTTAAGTTCTTATCAATAAAGAATTCCACTGCATGATCTGTATCGTTCATCAGTGCAAATGGTGTCACACTTCCCTGTTTTACTCCCAGATACTTTTCCAGACGTTCTTCCGAGGCAAAGCTTAAATTTCCTGCTCCAAGCTGTCTTCCAAGTGTTTTTAAGTCTACCTTTGTCTTTTCATCAGCCGTAATCAGAAAATGTCTTTTTCCCTTTGAATCCCTTAAGAACAGGTTCTTACACAGTGTACCCTTTTCCGGGAGTCCCAGTCTGTCCATATCCTCCATGGTATGCACGGGCTCGTGTTCTACCACCTCATACTTAATTCCCATCTTTTTTAATGCGTCATACACACGCTGTTTCTGGTCTTCCATACTGTAAACCCCTTTCTAATTCGGATAATGTACTACGATATTCGCAGTCACCATGCCTTTTCCTGTATTCTTATAAATATAATCATCAAAAGCATTATAAGATGCTGCATCTCCTGCTTTAAGAACATATTCCCGGTCCTTAAAGGTCAGCGTCAGCTCCCCTTCATACACCGTGATAAATTCTCTGGTCCCTGTCATCTGCCTGTTCGCCTGCATCATGCCGCCCTCATCAAACTCCAGATCAAAAATTTCAAAATCCTGTCCTTCCCTAAAGCTGAATACCGGATAAAGACGGTATCTCCCGTCATCCCCGCTCAGAGGCTCTACTTCTTTTTTTCCTGTTTTGAAAAATGGCTGCGGCTTATCTACGGTAAATGCCGTCACCGGAACTTTCAGTCCAAGTGCCAGCTTATACACAGTAGATATCGTAGGATTTACTTCTCCTCTTTCCAGCTGGCTTAACATACTTTTGCTGATTGTTGTAAGGGATGACACCTGCTCCAGACTCAGTCCTTTTCCTTTCCGGATTTCCTTCAAATTCTCTGCGATCAACTGATTCAACCGATCCATATGCGTCCCTCACCTTCTCAAAATTCCTGTATATAGAATTTTTATCTATTATATTGCATAAATTTTCAAAAGTAAAGAGAATTCGATCAAATACGTATATTTGCATGTCCTAACAGCTCATCTACAACAGACTCATACCGGTCTAATTTCTCCGCTTTTCTTATCTTTTTCAGCAGTTTTTCCTGATCCGGGAATAACATTCCAAGATAACACCAGAGTTCTTTCATTTTGAATAAAACATTTTTATCCCCGCAGCTTACCTCCTGGTAATCTTCGTAGATCTGGTCATGAAATGCTCTTAACTTTCTTGCATCCACCCGGTCTTCCCCCGATCCGATCAGCTCAGTCAGCTCCGGATTTCTTAAGATTCCTCTTCCAAGCATAACGCAGGACAATCCTGTGAATCTTTCCTTTATCTTATTCATATCTTCTACGGTATAGATATCTCCATTATAGCAAAGCGGACACCGGCACTCCCTCATCGCATCTTCGAATGCATCAAGATCCGGCTTTCCTTTGTAAAACTGCTGTTGGATCCTTGGGTGGACGATCAGCTCTTCTAACGGATACTGGTTATAAATTTCAAGAAGCTTTCCCCATTCATCTGCTCCGTATTTTCCGATTCTTGTTTTTACCGAGATCTTTATATCTGCTTTTGTATATATTTCATCCAGAAAACGATCCAGTTCATCTGTGTGATATAAGAATCCAGATCCACGTCCTTTTGAAACGACCGTTTTCGACGGACATCCAAGATTCAGATTCACTTCCCCGTAACCGTAAGCTTTTAATTTTTCAACTGTATTCAAAAATCCTTCGGCATCATTTGCCAGAATCTGCGGCACCAGATACATTCCCTGATTATGTTCCGGCAGGATATCATTCTTTTCCCGTGTGTTAAAGTCTTTTTTGGTATGGGGTACCAGAAACGGCGTAAAGTACTTATCCATCGCACGGTAATGTGCATGATATGCCCTTCTGTATATATATGTTGTAATTCCCTCAAGCGGTGCAAGATAATATTTCACCTGCAGTTCCTCCTGTTTTTATATGTATATTTTAGTTCTGAGCTTTTTCAGGCTTCGCTTTGACGTTATGTTCATCTTTGTCAATCCCACACACAGTCAGTATCTGGTCTTTTACCTGAAAATGGATCTCGTAACCGGCATAACTCATTCCATATATACGCTCCGGATCCGTCTGATACGATGGTCGCGGATCTTCTGCGAGAATCTCCCGGATACATTTTCTTTGGTCTTTTGGAAGCTTTTCCAGAAGGTTCTCCGGGATCATAACTTCCAGTGCATAATTTTTTACCCGGTCAGCGAACCCGCCTTTTGCATCCTCCACGATATCTGCATAAGGAAGATATGGCTTGATATCAAAGACCGGAGTACCATCCATCAGATCTGCCCCTTCTACTAGAAGTACCGTTCCAAGTTTTGCATCTTTTTCTATTCCTGTCAGTTTTACACAGGACAGCCCTACCGGATTGGGCCGGAATGGTGATCTGGTTGCGAACACTCCGCAGCGCATATTTCCTCCCAGTCTTGGCGGGCGTACTGTCGGACTCCATGTCTCTTTGACTGCCTCTGAAAATTCCCAGAGCAGCCAGATATGAGAATACTCTTCCAGTCCACGAAGCGCCTCTTCTTTTCTGTATTCCGGTTCAAATACAATTATTCCTTTTGTACACGCAAGACGTGGCTGTCTTGGAATCCCGAATTTTTCCGGAAAATCCGTCCGGATTCTTGCGATATAGTGAAGCATACGCCCATTTTCATTATTCAAAATATACCCTCTCCCTGTCCGGATGCTCTCCCGACCAGCCTGCCTGCGGCATGGTCTCCAGACGGTACATATCTTCTTTTTCTATTTCAAACGAAAACAGATCCTGATTCTGAATCATACGTTCCATAGACGAAGACTTCGGAAGTGGTATGATTCCTCTCTGCACAGAATATCCGAGACAGATCTGGGCTGGTGATACATGGTATTTTTCCGCAAGTTCCACTACCAGTTCTTCTTTCAGGACCCTCTGTCTTCCGATCGGACTCCATGCCTGGACGCGGATATCATGTTCTTCACAATATCTCACAGCTGCTTCCTGTGAATATCCCGGATGGATCTCCAGCTGGTTAACTGCCGGTTTTACTTTGCAGTGTTCCAGAATATTTTCAATGTGATGCGGCAGGAAATTGCTAAGTCCGATTGCTTTTATCTTACCTTCTTCATATAATTCTTCCATCGCTCTCCAGCAGTCCAGATCCAGTCTCTTCCAGTCTTTGTAATCCGGTGCTGGAAGCGGCCAGTGGATCAGATACAGATCTACATAATCTGTCTGCAGATTCCGAAGCGTCTCTGCAAATGCTTTTTTTGTCTCTTCATAGCCCATATCATCTTTCCAGAGCTTGGATGCAATAAAAAACTCTTCCCTTGGGATCCCGCTTTCTTTGATTGCCTCGGCCAGATACTCTTCCGTGTGATAAAATGCAGCAGTATCAAAATACCGGTATCCTGCTTCAATTGCAGTGCGTATGATCTCTGCACTTTTTCCGTCTGCCGCTTTATAGGTTCCATAGGCAACACATGGAATCTTTACTCCGTTATTCAGGATATAACAGTCATTGATATTCATCATCTTATTTTCCATTATTGTTCTCCTCCTCGTTCCTGTCTTTTATCGTTGTCCTTCGTTTTTTTATTTTATTTTTTATATGGAATTTCCGGCTGTTTCTTCTATATGTCCTGCAGACACTCTTTTAATCTTGCGATCTCTTCTTTGTGTCCCGTATCATCCAATGGTGTCTCCAGGTAGAACGGAAGGTTCTTTAATTTTGGATGACGCATCACATTCAGAAGTGCTTCCAGACCGATCTCGCCTTCACCTGTCACTGCATGTCTGTCTTTTCTTGAACCAAATGGCATCAGACTGTCATTTAAATGAACTGCTTTTAACAGATCAAGTCCCAGAACCTGATCGAATTCTTCAAGCACACCATCAAGATCATGCACGATATCATACCCTGCCGCAAACACATGACAGGTATCCAGGCAAATGCCGATCTTCTCCGGATGTTTCACACCATCCCGGATTGTTTTCAGCTGTTCAAAACGGTATCCGATCTCCGTCCCTTTTCCACTCATGGTTTCCAGTAATACAGTAATCCGTTCCGATCCTGTAATGGCCTGATCGATTCCCCGTATTATATTCTGTATGCCGGCTTCTTCTCCAATGCCGGTATGGCTTCCCGGATGAAATACCAGATTTTCTATATTCAGATCATCCATCCGCTTTATGTCTTCTCTTATCACCGTACAGGCAAATTCATACGTCTTTTCCGTCGCACTTGCCAGATTCATTGTGTATGGTGCATGTGCCAGTAACGGACCAAAAGCATAATCTTTCCGTGTCTTTTCAAATCTGGCTTTTTCTTCTTCGGTATAATTTTTATAACTGGATCCCCGCGGGTTTCTGCTGAAGATCTGCATGGTATTGGCATTCATCTTCACCACATTCTCTGCCGTCTTTGCAATCCCCCCTGCGATGGACATATGTGTTCCTATCGTATACATCATTTTCCTCCAAACAAAGCTCCTGCCACTGGCAGTTTTTGTATACTCAGGCATACAGAGGACCTGTCACTGACAGCTCTTCCCTGCATACTCAGGTATTAAAAATGAGCGTTTATAAACCGGACTTTTCACGGCCTGTTTACTAACGCTCATTATAACATGTATTTTCTTCTAACAAAAGAAGCTTATTCCAATAAAAGAATCTCCTTCTCCGGAAGCTGCAGGTAATCCGGAACACCATATGTTTCCAGATCATTCCACAATGTTTTCTGTACATACCAGCAGATATCATCACTATCTTCTTTTGTAGCTTTCAGGAAATATTTCCATTCAAATGGGAATTCAGCCTTTCCCTTTACCTGTACCGGAATGCAGTTTTCCTTTCTGTCACCCCACACAGGCACGAATTCATGTGCACGCACACCGATATGTGTCACATCCGGACTTATCTTCTGCTGCAGTACAAGCTCTACGCCCCAGTCTGCAATTTCAAGCCGGTGTTCATCAATCCGTTTTGCCAGAACAATGTTCTTACAGCCGGTAAGTCTTGCAGCTTCTACTTTCTCTGGCTTAACAAAAATCTCCTTAGTATCGCCATAACAGATTTGTTTTCCGTCATCAATAACCAGAAGTTCTTCGCTGAACCGGTAGATCTCATCTCTACTGTGAGATACCAGAATTACGGTTCCATCATAATCACTTAAAAGCTCCATCATCTCCTGCTGAAGCCGGTCTTTTAAGAACACATCAAGAGCCGAGAACGGTTCATCCAGAAGGATGACTGTCGGTTCATATGCCATGATCCTTGCCAGTGCGACTCTTTGCTGCTGACCTCCGGACAATTCTCTTGGAAGTCTTTTTTCCAGCCCTTCCAGGCGGAAGCGGTGGATCATCTTTTCTACCTGCTCCTGTTTTTTCTTTTTTGCATCTGCAGATCCTGTCAGCAAAAACTTTTTTCTGCCACTTTGACGGTCCAAAAGTCCGACTCCTACATTCTGCTCTACCGTCATAGTCGGGAACAATGCGTAGTTCTGGAACATATATCCTACATTTCTCTTCTGTGGTTTCAGGCAGATTCTGGAATCAGAATCATAGAGCACATGATCAGCAATCTGGATATGTCCCTGATCCGGATGTTCTATTCCTGCAATACTTTTTAAAGTCAGGCTCTTTCCGCTTCCCGATGCTCCGAGTATGCCAATTCTTTTTTTCGTTGATTTCCAGTGTACATCCAGCTTATAATCTCCTAGCTTTTTATGTATCTCTACCTCCATCGACATCCGTTATTTCCTCCTACCATCTCCGGATATTCTTCATATTGTGTCCTGTAAACAGGTTCATAAGGAATATCAGTACAAACGCAACCAGCATAATGATCACAACCCAGATTCCGGCAGTCATATAATCACCATCCTGGATAACCATCGCAATCCTCTGGGAAATGGTTCCGGTCTTCCCCGGAATATTGCCGGCCAGCATCGAAGTGGCTCCGTATTCTCCCAGTGCCCTTGCAAATGTAAGGATCGTTCCTGCTACAAGTCCCGGACCTGCAGATGGCACAGCAACTTTCCAGAAAATTTTGTATTCCGGCATTCCAAGCGTTCTTGCCGCATGGATCAGATTCACATCAATCTGTTCAAAGGCTGCTCTTGCATTCCGGTACATAAGCGGAAATGCGATCACTGTCGCTGCTATAATACAGCCCGCCCATGTCTGTACAACCTTGATTCCGAATTCCTGATATAAAAAGACTCCAAACGGGCGTCTCCGGCTAAACAAAAGAAGCAGGAAGAAGCCTGCTGCCGTTGGCGGCAGCACCATCGGCAGGGTCAGAATCCCGTCTGCAACCGCTTTTACTTTTGGCCCTGCTTTGATTACTTTTCGCGCCGCAAAAAGCCCGAGAAAAAAAGAAAATATCGTTGCAACAATTCCTGTTTTCAATGATACAAACAACGGACTGTAGTCCAGCTGTTTTAATATATCCACCACTGCTTCCACGTCATTTCCTCCTGACGATAAAAAATCCTTTTATCTTTCTACATTTGTATCAAAATAATATGCATCGAAGACTTTCTTTGCATTGTCAGACAATACGAACTTATAGAAGTCTTTTGCAGCTTCTGTCTGTGCATCGTCTGCTTCATCATTTTGTACCTGACAGATTGGATAGATTACATCACCTGTCAGATCATAGCTTACAACCTGAAGGATATCCAGTTTGTCTTCGTATCCATAAGTATCTGAATAATATGTTGTTCCAACTTCGCAGGATCCTTCTACTACAGCTGTCAGTACCTTACTTACATTATCTTCTTCATTGATCTCTACTCCACCGAGTGCATCGGATACCTGCCGGGTTGTAATGGCATCTACTTCACCATCTGCTTTTAATGATCCAAGGTTAACGAGTGCCTGTCTTGTATATTTTCCAACCGGAACACTTCCACCTGCAAGTGCAATACTTTTTGCGTCCTGTAAGTTTTCAAGTCCTGTTACTTTTGTTCCACTGTCTTTTAAAGAGATTACTACAACCTGGTTATTCAGCACGTTGGCTCTTGTTCCGTCTACTACCAGTCCGTCAGCCTCTAACTGATCCATCTGTTTCTGTGCTGCTGAAAAGAAGAGGTCACATTCATATCCTTCTTCAATCTGTGTCAGAAGAGTTCCAGAACTATCTGCATTAAATGTAATCTTAACTTCCGGATGATCTTCGTTATATTCTTTTGTAAGCTCTGTCATTACTGTATTAAGACTTGCTGCGATGAACACCTGGATCTCTGTCTCTTTTTTTGAGCTTTCCTTCTTATCGCTCGTGTCTGTCGTCTCAGTTTTTTTGTTTCCTCCGCATGCTGCCAGCGAAACTACCATCACTCCTGCAAGGAGGACAGATGCAATTCTTTTTACCATCTGGTTCTTCATAATTCTTTTTCCCCCTTTCTTTTGTATGATTATTTTCTGCCACATTCTGTTACATTGCCCCTAAGGACATCCAGTCCATGAGGAAGTAACGGAAGAATGTATTCCAGTGCTTCCTTCACTGCTTTGGGACTTCCCGGAAGATTGATGATCAGTGTCTTCTTACGAAGTCCTGATACTGCCCTGCTGAACATGGCGCGTTCTGTGATCGTCATAGAATAATTACGGATCGCATCTGCAATTCCATTTGCCATACGGTCACAGACGGCTACCGTTGCCTCCGGGGTCACATCTCTTGGTGCGAATCCTGTTCCGCCGGTTGTCAGGACAAGATCTATCTGTCTTTGATCCGCCAGACGGATCAGCTGCTTTTTCAGTCCTTCTTCTCCGTCCGGGAGAAGAATGGTCTCTTTTATATCATAATCTATGTTATATTTTTCTTTGCTTTCTTTTAAAATGTGCGCAATTGCCGGTCCGCTCAGGTCTTCTCTTTCACCTTTAAAAGCCTTATCACTGAGCGTGATCACCGCCACACTGTATGGACGGTCTTTTTGCGGCATCGTTATGTACACCGGGTCATTGACCTTTATCACTCCGCCTTCTAATACTTCTGCAAATATTCCTTCTCTTGGCATAATACAGTCTCCCATGCGCTGATAGATTGCACAATGATTGTGACACTCTTTTCCAATCTGTGTCACCTTAAGTCTTACTTCTGATCCTATCGTAATCTGTGAATCTACCGGAACATTCCGAAGATCGAATCCTTCCACGATCAGATTCTCGCCAAATGCGCCAAAGTCCACATCCGCTCCCTGTTCTTTGAATGCTTCTATCTTTTCAACTCCAAGAAGGCTGATCTGTCTGTGCCATTTTCCGCCATGTGCATCTCCCTCGATTCCCCAGTCCGGCTGAATCTTTGCACTTTCTACCGGATATTTTTCCGTGCCTCTTTTTTCACTGATACAGATTCCTCTGATCATTCCTTTTTTTTGTTCCATCTGGTGTCTCTCATCCTCCAATCTGTACCATCTGATGTTCTTCAGTAACAGCACCCGGCTCTTCGAAGCAATGTGCTTCCGGTTTCTTCCTGACAGCTTCCGTTAACTGTTCTTTGACAAGTTCGTAATTACCACTTCTTAACAGATCCCTGAGTGGATATACATCTGCATAACACAGACACGGCTTTATATCACCGGTTGCCGTCATCCGGATCCGGTTACATTCCCGGCAGAATTTCCCGTGCATCGCACTGATGAATCCTATACTGCCGGAAAATCCCGGAATCTGATAATATACCGCCGGCCCGTTCCCATGCGTTCTTTCGTCTCTTTTTATCTCTGGATAGATCTTCCGTATCTCGCTTAACACCCTGTCATTGGATACTCCGTGTCTCTTTTTTCCATAACCAATCGGCATAAGCTCTATAAACCGGACATCTACAGCTGTCTCTTTTGACAGATCAAGCAGACCTTTTATATCTTCTTTGCAGACTTCTCCCTCTGGGTTATCTTCCTGTAACACAGCATTGACTTTCGTTCTGATTCCACTGTCTGCCGACTTATGAACCGCCTCTATGACCCTGTCGCATGCATCCATACCTGTAATCGCTTGATATCTTATAGAGTTACAGGTATCCAGGCTGATATTAATCCCGTCAGTTCCTGCTTTCTTTAATGATTCCAGATATTCTGTCAAAAGCACACCATTCGTCGTAAGCGTCACCTGCTCGATTCCCGGTACTTTCTTTAATCTGCGTATCAGATCTGTACAGCCTTTTCTCACAAGCGGCTCTCCTCCGGTAATTTTTAACTTTTTGATTCCAAGCTCTGCTGCTATCTGACAAATACGCTCAATCTCTTCATAGGTCAGTATCTCCGACATAGCGATCTGTCTGATCCCATCCGGCATACAGTATCTGCATCTTAAATTACAACGGTCCGTAACCGATATCCGCATATAATCAATCAGCCGGCCTTTTCCATCAATCATCGGATTCCTCCACATTAGCTTTCCAAAATCCGCTTTTTCCTCCGGATTTCTCCAGAAGGCAGATCCGGTTCATGACCATCTTCTTATCTACCGCTTTACACATATCATAGATGGTAAGAAGTGCGACCTGAACTCCGGTAAGTGCTTCCATCTCTACCCCTGTCTTTCCGACCGTCTTCGCCGTACATCTTGCTTCGATCTCACATGTCTCATCTACATATTCAAATTCTATGGTCACTTTCGTTAAATTCAGAATGTGACATAAAGGAATCAGCTCCGATGTCTTCTTTGCTCCCATAATTCCCGCAATTCTGGCAGTTCCAAGTACATCACCCTTTTTCATGCCGCCAGACTTTACTTTTTCAAAGCACTCCTTTGACATACGGATTCTTCCCATCGCTGTTGCTTCTCTTACCGTATCTTTTTTTTCACTGACATCTACCATCACGGCATGTCCCAGTTCATTAAAATGCGTAAACTCTCCCATCTACGCCTCCTTACCAAACGGGCAGACCGGATAATGGCATTCTTTACATCCAAGACAGAGTCCTCCGTGTCCCATCTGGATAATATCTCTGCGTTCTATCTCTACGCCTGCTGCAACCCTTGGAAGTATCAGATCGAAAACAGTTGCTTTTGCATACATCACACATCCCGGAAGACCGGCAATCGGTGTTCCATCTTCAAAATACCCAAGACACAACATTGCTCCCGGAAGTGTCGGTGCCCCATAAGTTACGATTCTGGCACCGGACGCCTTGATTGCTCCCGGCGTCTTATCATCCGGATCCACGCTCATTCCACCGGTACAGATAATAAGATCAACACCTGCCGATCTCATATCTGCAATTGCCTGTGTGATCATCTGCATATCATCGCTGCACAGCACATGCTGTGTCATCTGGATTCCATATGCCTCCAGCTTCTTCTCAACTACCGGAGTGAACTGATCTTTAATCAGCCCTTTATACACCTCACTGCCTGTTGTGATAACCCCGGCTGTTTTTAATTTCCACGGTGTCACTTTTAATAATGGCTCCGTTCCCGCTGCTTTTTCAGCTTCCTCTAACTTCTTTTCATCAATGATCAGTGGAATCACCCGCATTCCTGCAAGCTTATCGCCTTTTTTTACCGCAGTATTCGTATGCCTTGTTGCAATCATGATCTCATCTACACTGTTGACGTCATATAACCGTTTAACGTCCACCTGGAATAAGCCGTCTGTATCAGCGATCAGCTCAATCTTTCCTTCTTTCACACCGGATGGATGCATATGCTCATTCTGCGTGATTTCCCGAAGTCTCTCTGCTCCTTCATCTTCATGAAGCATTCCTTCTGTCTTCTCCCACACATACAGATGCTCCTTCCCGATTGATAACAGCACAGGTATGTCTTCTTCTGTTATGATATGTCCTTTCCGGAATCTGGCATCCTTGGTTACACCTGGAATGATCTGCGTCATATCATGACACAGTACATGTCCTACCGCGTCCTCTGTTTTAATTAATTTCATAATCTTTCCCGCCTTGATTTCCAACGTATTTAACATGGATATTATAATCATACTTCTTTTTTCTGTAAAGAAATATCCCCTGTTTTTTACAGATTTTTATCTTTCAGCTCTGGAAATGCAATAACCGGCGGCTGATCTTCTATATGATCACCAATATGTTTTTCCATCCATACCATGTTATACCACCGGTGGAATTTGTATCCGCATTGTCTGAACTCTCCCACCATCCGGTATCCCAGATGTGCATGATAATGAACACTTGCGTTGGTCAGATATTCATCCTCGGTTTCTGTACATGCAATACACGCATTCAGATTCAATATGTTCTGCTTCTTTAAAATTTTCTCCAGCGTCTCGTATAACCTCTTTCCGATTCCCATGCCTTTTTTATTCTGGTCTACATAGATAGAAGTCTCGACCGCCCAGTCATATGCTGCTCTTTCATGAAACGGACTTACATATGCATAGCCATATATGGTCCCTTCTACCTCTGCCACAAGGTAAGGATATCTCTTCAGAGTATTATAGATACGATCCCGGAATTCTTCTACGGATGGGACTTCATATTCAAATGTAATGGCTGTATTTTTTACATATGGAGCATAGATTTCAAGTAGTTTTTCTGCATCTGTTTCTGTTGCTGTCCGTATCTGAATTTTATTTTCTTTTGTCATTATTCTCCACTCTCGTTTTCTATTTCTGCTCTTTATCTTGTATATAGTTTTCTTATGATTAAAAGCGTAATTACCATTCCATTTTGCCGGAATGATAATTACGCTTTGTCTTTTTATTATCCCTGGTTCTGTGCTGCAACCAGATGTGTTGCCCCGTATTTTTCACGGAGTTTTGGTTTTTCAATTTTACCCGTAGGATTACGCGGGACATCCGCAAATATAATCTTACGCGGTCTCTTGTATCTTGGAAGCTTTTTACAGAATTCCTGTATATCTTCTTCTGTACATTCTACCCCAGGCTTGAGCTCGATAATTGCAGCTGAGATTTCTCCCAGTCTGTGATCTGCAAGACCGATAACCGCGACGTCCAGAATTGCATCATTGGTACGCAGGAAATCTTCGATCTGTACCGGATAGATATTCTCACCACCACTGATGATAACGTCTTTCTTACGGTCAACCAGGAAGATAAATCCATCTTCATCTTCCATCGCCATATCTCCGGTATAGAGCCATCCATCATGCAGGACTTCGGCTGTTGCCTTCGGGTCTCTGTAGTAACAGGTCATAACACCAGGTCCCTTTACTGCAAGTTCTCCTGTCTCTCCTTGTTTTACTGTCTCGCCCTGTTCGTCGATAATCTTTGCTTCCCAGCCATATCCGGCTTTTCCGATTGCTCCGACTTTATCGATATTGTCCACGCCAAGATGTACGCATCCAGGTCCGATGGATTCACTCAGGCCATAGTTTGTATCGTATTTATGATTTGGGAAGTACTCTTTCCAGTGCTTGATCAGACTCGGTGGTACTGGCTGTGCTCCAATATGCATCAGTCTCCACTGATCCAGGTCATAATCTGCAATGTCCACTTCTTTATTATCAAGCGCAAGCAGAAGATCCTGTGCCCACGGCACCAGTAACCATACAATTGTACAATGTTCTTCTGATACTGCCTGTAAGATTGTCTTTGGACTTGTTCCCTTTAATAAAACTGCTTTTCCACCCGTCAGAAGACTTCCGAACCAGTGCATCTTTGCCCCGGTATGATATAACGGAGGGATGCATAAGAAAACATCGTCTTTTGTCTGTCCATGATGGTTTTGTTCTGCTTTTGCAGCGTGCATCAGGGATTCATGATTATGTAAAATCGCCTTTGGAAATCCCGTGGTTCCTGATGAAAAATAGATTGCTGCATCATCGTCATCATTGACATCAATCTTTGGTGACTGACTGGAACAGTTTGCAGTATGTGCATTGTAATCTTCTGCAAATCCCGGACATCCATCCCCTACAAAGTACAGAAGACGTCCTTTGCTGATCTCATCTGCAATCTCTTCTACTCGTCCAATGAACTCCGGACCAAATACCAGAATATCAACCTCTGCAAGTTCCACACAGTATTTGATCTCATCCGCAGAATAACGGAAGTTTAACGGAACTGCAAGTGCTCCTGTTTTTAATATTCCAAAATAAATTGGCAGCCATTCCAGGCAGTTCATCAGGAGAATCCCCACTTTTTCTCCTTTTTTGATTCCTCTTTCAATAAGAAGATTAGCAAATCTGTTCGCTTTCTCATTGAATACATTCCATGTAATCTCTCTTCTATAATAAGCTGCACGCGATGGTTCAATTAAGTCGAACTCCTTCCATGTAGTTCTTTTTGTCTCCGGCATCTCCGGATTAATCTCTACCAGTGCAACGTCATCTCCGTACAGTCGGCAGTTTTTCTCCAATATATCAGTAATCGGCATTGGAAAATCCCCTTTCATGTTTATTTATATTTCACGTTTAGCTTTCGCGCTTTAACGCTTTTATCCGATAAAGTATATGATACTCACATTTTTCTTAATTGTCAATCTTTATTTGTATTATTTTGTGTTCAATCGTATTTTTTTCTTCTTTTATTTGATTTTTTAAACCTATCGTCCTATAATAGGCTCCGGGTGATAAAAATGAATTGGATACAAAATCATAAGCGAACACTTTTACATATAAATCTCGCATTTATCGGTGGATTGACCGGTGCTTATGCCATTTTAGTCCGCGGCGGTAATTTTGGTGCGGCACAGACTATGAATCTGATAGAAATGGTATTAAACTTTGCCGAAATGAACCTTACAGATGCACTTTTGCGGCTGGCAATTTTTGTACTATACGGACTTGCCATCCTGGCGGCCTTTTTAATTGGAGAACGTTTTCCATCATCGAAAGCATACATTGCACTCGTCATCGAAGCTGTCTGCGTCTGGATCGCAGGTGTCATTCCGGTATCTGTGAATCCACTGATTGCACTTTTTCCTGTATTTATTTTAAATGCATATCAATGGCAGACATTTACCGATCCGGAATGTTATAACAGTTCTACGATCTTTTCAACGAACAACTACAAACAGACCATTCTTTCCTGGACCAGATATCATATAAATCACGATCTGGCACAGAAAAAAAGAGCCTGGCTTTTTACCAACACCTTGATTCTTTTCCACCTTGGTGTACTCGCCGGATATTTTGCAGCTACTTATATCGGTGCGCGCGGCATATGGATCACATTTCTGCCGCTTGCTTCTGCTGCTTTCCTGGCTCTTCCTTCATCCGAAAAGGAAATGGTAAAAGATGTAGAAAAAGCGATAGCTGCGGACCTGAAAAATAATATAGAACAGCCACAGCAAAATTTTAATTAAAATATGTCTGAAAAAACTCTCTATAACACATCAGTCAATACTATTGATTCTGATTTTATAGAGAGTTTTTTATTAGCTGTTCATCATGCAATGGCATGACGTACTTCTACTGCATGCCATTTGATATATCCTTTCAAGAATTCTTGTCAATACAGCATTATAATGCTGCCTTATATATCTTATACATGTCTTTTTCATGAAGTACTTTCGCTGATCCTTTGCTCCCCTTGCTTGCAATGCTGCATTTATGCGCCATCAGCTTCAGATCTTCTTCTCCCGGCTCAATACCAAGTTCATGAATGGATGTCGGCATTCCGATCTCACGGAAGAATGTTTCCATCGCTTCAATTCCACGAAGTGCTACCTCCTCAGCTGTACCTTCCGGATTGACCTGCATGACATTCATTGCGAATTTCTCGAACCTTGGCAGGCAGTCTTTGTACACATATCTTGCCCATGAGCCCCAGACTGCTGCAAGTCCTGCGCCATGTGCCACATCATAGATTCCACCAATCTCATGCTCCAGTGCATGGGATGCAAAGTCTCCTCCGACAACCGCACCACAGCCGGTCAAACCATTATGAGACAGACTTCCTGCCCACATAACTTCTGCACGCGCATCGTAATTCTTCGGATCTTTGACCAGTATTTTAGCATTTTCAATCACTGTACGCAGCAGACCTTCTGCAATACTGTCTGTGATCTCCATATTGCCGCCATTGGTAAAATAGCGTTCCATTGTATGCATCAGGATATCGGTACAACCGCAGGCTGTCTGATAATCCGGCAGAGTCATGGTAAGTTCCGGATTCATGATTGCAAACTTCGGTCTTCCATAATCACTGCTGTATCCTCTTTTGATCCAGCCTTCTTCTTTTGTGATAACAGATGAATTACTCATCTCGCTTCCGGTTGCTGCGATTGTGAGCACAACACCGATTGGAAGACATCCGGTTGCCTGTCGCTTTCTATCATAGAATTCCCATACATCACCTTCATTTGCAACACCATATCCGATTGCTTTTGCCGAATCAATGGCACTTCCGCCACCTACCGCCAGGATAAAATCTACTCCCTCTTTTTTCGCCAGTTCAATGCCTTCATATACTAATGAAAGTCTCGGATTCGGTACCGCTCCGCCAAGTTCTATATAATCCACCTCTGCTTCATCCAGCGAAGCCTTTACTTTATCTAACAGTCCGGAACGTTTCACACTTCCACTTCCGTAATGGATCAGAACTTTTTTACAGCCCTGTTCCTTTACCAGTTCTCCACATTTTTGTTCTGTGTCTTTACCAAATACAACTTTTGTTGGTGTGTAATAATTAAAATTGTACATATCTTCCTCCTGTTTTTACATGCTTAGGTATCTGCACCACTACCACATATAAGATTCACCAATGACAGTTTCTTACGAATACTTGTCTACATGTCAGCTAAACCAAAATATGCCGCAGATTTCTCTACAGCATATTTTAATCTTTCTCTGTGATTTTTTCAACTTATTCTGTTCTAAGTGCCGTAACCGGATCGCTCTTAGATGCCTTTCTTGACGGAATCAGTCCACCAAGCAATGTCAGCAATACACTCAGCCCGATCAGCACCAGTGCCGGAACTACCGGAAGCACCGCACTTACGTTATTGTTGTTTGCCACTGCATGAATGATCATATTACCAGGTACCAGGATCAAAAGTGTGAGACCGATTCCCATAAGTCCAGCGCATAATCCAATAATAAATGTCTCCGCATTAAATACCTGGGATACATTTCCCTTAGATGCTCCGATTGCCCTTAAGATTCCGATCTCTTTCTTTCGTTCCAGTACACTGATATATGTGATAACTCCTATCATAATAGAAGATACAACCAGTGATATCGCAACGAATGCAATCAGTACATAGCTTATGGTATTGACAATGTCGGTCACGGATGACATCAATGTTCCCACAATATCTGTATATGAAATCACCTGCTCATCCTTACCTGCCTTTTCCATCTTCTTATTATATTGGTCCAGGAAATCTACCACCTGTTCTTTACTTTCAAAATCCTTCGGATAGATATCAATCTCACTTGGTTCTGAAAAATCTGCATAGCCAAGTGTCTGCAGGTTGTTATCATACGTTGCACTCTTTGTTCCTGCCATGGACATCATAAGTTCCGTCAGATCATCCTCCGTCATGTTGAACTGGAATGCCTGCGCAAATGCATCCGTGTCAATCTTCATCGCATCTCCCATCGCTGACTGCAGATTCTCTCCCACCTGCGTCATCGCAGAGGTCATAACTGTTTCAAGTCCTGCTGACATCTGGCTTACGATCTGCTGCATCGCTGAACCAATCTGTGTCTCCAGTGCTCCTCCGATTGCTCCGGTGTATGCCCCCATTGTCTGTTTCATATAGGTATTCATTCCTTGCGAAAGCTGGCTTTCCAGGCTGTTCATATCCAACGTATCCACAAGGCCGCTGGTCAGTCTGCTTTTTCCATCTACAGTATTCAGATACTCCGCAAAATGTACGCCCATCTGTGACGGATCCGCATAACCCTTTTCTTTTGCATATGCAAGATAACCAGATGCCAGCTCAGATGCCATATCTTTTAAGTCTGCTTCCGATATCTGTATATCGACGTCCTGATACAGACTGTTCACCCAGTCTGTCAGTATCTTTTTTGCTTCCGGTGTCTGAAGATATGCATTCATAAGCTCTCCGAACTGTTCTACGCTTACTTCTTCCAGTCCTTGATTTTTTACATATTCCTGGAAGCCCTGCATAATATCTGACAAGAGTTTCTGCATCTTTTCATCTGTGATTGCCACTTCCCCATTTTCCTGAAGTATCTTTGAAAAGTACTTTTTCAGGATTACTTTTGCTTCGTCTGTGGTAAGATACTCTGACAGGTTATCTCCAAGGCTGGAATAATCTGCCTCCGGATGGGATTTTGCATATATCTGGTATCCTTCCATCAGACTGGATGCCATCTTCTGCATTCCGCCCGGTTTCACAGTAACATCCAGACTCTGGATCATATCTCCAAGACTTATAGACGGAAGCCCGGACAGATCCAGATCCACCTGATCCAGACTGACAAGACCCGAAAGGTTCAGTGTATTGCCATCCAGTGCGAATGCATCCTGAAGATTCAGTGATTTTGAAAGATCCAGTGAATCTCCAAGACTTCCGGCCAGATTCTTATCTCCCATTCCAAATGCTTTCTGAAGCGCATCTTCATCTACTGTGAAAAGAGAACTCATATCCAATCCGCCATCGTCTGATTTTTTGCCGAATTCTTCTCCGGTAAATACATTAACCGATGGATTTTCTTTCTGTTGTTTTACGATCTTACTTTCTTTGGCCTGTTTTGCCACGTGTGTCATAAGCGAATATGGATATCCGATCCCGGCATTCAGGGAAGTAGCTTTTGTACCTTCTGCCGGCTGTACGATTCCTACGATTTTCAGATCTTCCCCGTTTTCTACGACCTTTTTCATGTATTCTTCATTATCACTTTTATCTTTCCAGACCTTATACTGTTCATCATATTCATAATAATCCGATGCATTTACCAGCTTGAACTTCTTATTCAGAATGTCCTTATACTGATAGGTTCCCAGTGACTTTGGTGTCTTGATGGTCTCTTCATTGACAAATTCCTGAATCATATCGTCAAGCTCCGACTGATCTCTCAATCCCAGTGTATATAATAAGAAATCACTCATACCTCCATCCTGGCTCAGTACCAGTACGCATTCATTATATTTTTCCGGCCATCTTCCTGCTTTTACATCATATTGATTCTCATAAAGGCTGGTATTTTTTGGCATTCGGTAAAACACATTGGTACTCATCATGGATGACATCATGCTGTTTGCACCCGAATCCGCACCAATTCCCAACGCTTCAAAGGATTTATCCGGATGCACCTGTCTGACCGTATCGTTATCCTGTCTGTAGATCTGCGGTGTAACATTATATGTATATTCAACCGCATTCGTATAATCTTCGATCTGTTTACTGTTTGTATCCAGATACTTTTTTAATGACTTCAGGTCATTGGTATCCATCTTGGAAAATGCATTTGTGACCATGCTCATGATCTTAACCTGATCGTTATCACTTTTTTCCTTTTTCTTACCGAAAGACTGACTGCCTGTTGTTCCACTGTCGCCGACCATCATCGAAGTAATGTCAAATCCGGTACTTTGAATCTGAAGCGGATACTCTGACAGCGTCTCTTCTTCTATCGACTGGATATACCCGTTCACTCCATTCGATAACGCCAGAATCAAAGCAATACCGATGATACCAATGGAACCGGCAAAGGAAGTCAGAAGTGTCCTTGCTTTCTTGGTCTTCAAGTTATTAAAGCTAAGTGCCAGCGCTGTCAGGAACGACATCGAAGACCTTCCCATATTTTTATGTTCCGGTGCTTTCAAATCCTGATCTTCTACGATATATTCATCTGTATCCGAACGGATCTTTCCATCCTTCAAAGTCACAATTCTCGTTGCATACTCTTCTGCCAGTTCCGGATTATGCGTAACCATCACAACCAGCCGGTCCTTTGCCACTTCCTTAAGAAGATCCATAACCTGGATACTGGTATCGCTGTCAAGTGCCCCGGTTGGTTCGTCTGCAAGAAGAATATCCGGATCATTCACCAGTGCTCTTGCGATAGCAACTCTCTGCATCTGTCCTCCGGACATCTGGCTTGGTCTTTTGTGAAGCTGTTCCCCAAGACCTACTTTTTTCAGTGCATCAACGGCACGCTTTCTTCTCTCTTCTTTTCCGATTCCTGAGATTGTAAGGGCCAGTTCTACGTTAGATAATACGGTCTGATGCGGGATCAGATTATAACTCTGGAATACAAATCCGATTGTATGATTCCGGTATGAATCCCAGTCTCTGTCCTTATATTTCTTCGTCGATATCCCATTAATGATCAGGTCACCGCTGTCATAACGGTCCAGTCCTCCGATGATATTAAGAAGTGTCGTCTTACCAGAACCACTGGGTCCTAAGATTGCGACAAATTCATTATCTCTTAAGTTCAGGCTTACATCATCCAGCGCTTTCTGCACCAGATTTCCCGTCCTGTATTCTTTGAAAATATGCTGTATCTGAAGCATGCTGCCTCCCTTTCTTTTCCGAATATGCTCCTGGAATATTTTTCTCTCTTTGTACCTCTATCCGTACCTGCATCCGTATCTATATTCGTATCTATATTTCTATAAAGTATCTGTATTTATTATACAGAAAACTGGCTGAAAATCTGCATTTTTATATTTTTTTAATACTTCCCGCCGTTTATTTTCAAATCAGTTGATGTCCAACTTCCACACATTGTAAAATATTATATATACCGCGTAACTGTTCAGCAGGGATCTATTTATAGCTGTCAGTTCATTTTAAGAACGGGGGGGGATCATATATACTATGAACCACACATTTAGAAAACACGGCAGCATATTATTCCTGGTAATTCTGATTTTCTCCATGTCTTTTATGCATCCGGAAATTGCTGAAGCAAAAACTACTTCTTCTCCGCTTAAAAAAATCCGGGTTGGCCACCTGACTTACCAGGGCTATCAGGAAGGCGAAGGCAACTTCCTTATTCTGACTGGGATGATACAAACCATGAAATGATCGGACTTCTACCTTCACTGGTCATATGAAAGACCGTTATAGCATGAATCTTACACCAGTAAAATTCAATTCTTATTCTGATATAATCAAGGCTCTGAAAAATGGTGATATCGATACTGCATTTCCCATCTATGGAAGTTACTGGCAACTGGACTCCCGAATAAAAACAAATTGACATTAAAATGTATGAAGATAAAGTCCGTACAAAAGCAAAACAAAAAATATGTCTTCTTCCAGCCCAAATTGTTAACTTATTTTTACGTTATAGTTGACTTTCCCGCTTCATCATGTTAACCTTTTTTGTATATCGGTTAACAACCGTTGAATCATTCTAATAAAAGGAAGGTAACACATGATGCCAGAAATTCACACACACGAAGACCCTGAATTAACCCGCGAAGAAGCAATCGAGATTCTGAACACACCGGATGACCAGCTGGATGCTCTCATCGAACGTGCCGGACTTCTCCGGAAAAAATATAAAGGAAACCATGTCAGCATTCACATTCTTACTAATGTCCGCAGCGGTAACTGCTCTCAGGACTGCGCTTACTGTGCACAGTCCTGTCGTTCCAATGCCGACATTGACACCTACAAATGGGTAGAGGACGAAAAGCTATATAATGACAATGATTTTGTCAACGAGAATCACCTGTCCAGACACTGTATCGGACTGAGCGGAATGAAATTTACCGATGCAGAGATTGAACAGCTTGCCGGACGTATCCGCAAGATGAAAGAAACAGGAACGCACCTTTGCTGCTCCATCGGATTTTTAACGGAAAAACAGGCGAGAATGTTAAAAGATGCCGGACTTGACCGTATTAACCACAATCTGAACAGCAGCCGTGCTTATTATAGTCACATCTGCACTACTCATACCTTTGATCAGCGTGTGGAAAATATCCATATGCTCCAGAGACTGGGATTTGAAATCTGCAGCGGCGGAATTATTGGTATGGGGGAAAGTAAAGAAGACGTTGTCGATATGCTCTTAGAATTAAAAGAGATCAATCCGGAAGCACTTCCAATTAACTTCCTCCTTCCAATCCCTGGCACACCTCTTGGAGACCAGGATATCTCCGGACTTACTTATGAATATGGCATGAAAGTATTATGTCTTGCCAGACTTCTGGTTCCACAGTCTGATATCCGCTGCGCTGCCGGACGTGAGGTGTATTTTAAGGGACATGAAAAGGAATTGTTAAGCGTTGTAGATTCTATCTTTGCTTCTGGTTACCTGACTGCTGGCGGACAGGGGATCAAGGATACGATTCAGACGATTACGGATGCGGGATTTACATATGAGATAGAATCAGCGTAGCTGGCTGTTTAATACACTATTTTGTTGTGGCCTCTCGGTCCATGAGAAAGCGCTGGTATCCTGTTTGCTGCTAGATGTCACGATGCAGAAGTTCTAAGGCAGTCCGACTTTCCTAAGG
>ERZ826242.1694-NODE-1694-length-22548-cov-4.666785_pt1 | contig 22548 bp, 14 predicted proteins | sample MGYA00519871_ERZ826242 | MGnify/ENA primary metagenome ERZ826242 (study PRJEB31778, sample SAMEA3449226) | human gut metagenome | biome: human gut; feature: human-associated habitat; material: faeces | place: United Kingdom | collected 2010/2012 ...
AGGAAGGGTCCTGCTGTGCGGCCCGCTGTGCCTGACGCAGCTTGCGCCGCACATTGCCGGACAGGTATTCGTCGGCTGTTACATAATGGGGAGTGCCGTCTTTCTCCAACTGCCCAGGTACACGGAAGATCACGCCTTTTAGCTCGGCGGCCAGTTCGTCGCCGGTCTTGCCGGTCAACTCCGCCATATACGCCATATCGACAAAGGCTTTTTCGGAAATTGATACGGCCAGAGCTTCACTTGCGGTATCCACAGTGTCCACCGCCTTGTGGGGCTTGATGGTGCGCTTGGTGAACATATCCGCCTTGCGCTCCAGCTTGCCGTCCTCGTCAATGACTTCCAGCGCGCAGAGCAGATAGTAGCTGGAATCATCAGCAAAGGCCAGCCGGTTCGCCCGGTCATTGATAAGACCATATTTTGCAGAGAAGCTGTCATAGAGCCGGTTCAGTTCGGCCTGTTTGTCCTGGATGGCGCTGTCCGGTGTGGCGGCGTCCATTTGCAGATCAATGAGCTGCTGGACACATTCTCGCAGACCCACCAGTCCTTTCACACGGGCTTCGGCGGTGGCATTCAGGTCAGGCCGTACCATACAGCTGTTTTCACGGTAATACACATCGCCGTCCACAACGGTGTAGGAGTAATTTTTCACATTGGGGTCAGCAGGGATAGAAGTGTCGATGGCTTCGCCCTCGCCCAGCTCCGGCAGCTCGGCCTCCTGGTAGGTGCCGCGAATGTACTTCACGGCATCATGCAGCTGATCGGCCAGCTCCAGGCCATCAATAGGAACCACTGTGTAATCCTGTCTGCCATATTGGGTACTTTCAGCAGCAAGCCGTCCCAGCACCATCTCCGGGTGGTCTATAAAATATTTGTTCATGGTGAAGCCGTCTCCGGTCTGGCCGGTCTGCGTCCATTCCGGCACAATGTCCAGCGGACGATCCCGCTTTTGCAGGAAAATGATATCGGAAACAACCTCGGTCCCCGCATTGGCCTTGAATGCATTCTCAGGCAGACGGATGGCTCCCAGCAGTTCGGCACGCTGGGCCAGATACCGACGCACGGTGGAATCCTTGGCATCCATCGTGTAACGGCTGGTGACAAAGACCACCACGCCGCCGGGACGCACCTGGTCGATGGCCTTGGCGAAGAAATAGTTATGGATGGAAAAGCCCAGCTTGTTGTATGCTTTGTCGTTGACCTGATAATTCCCGAAGGGCACGTTGCCCACGGCCAGGTCGAAGAAATCGCGCCGGTCGGTGGTTTCAAACCCCGCCACGGTGATGTCCGCTTCGGGGTAGAGCTGCCGGGCGATGCGGCCGGTGAGGCTGTCCAGCTCCACGCCGTACAGGCGGCTGCCCGCCATGCTCTCCGGCAGTAGGCCGAAGAAGTTGCCCACACCCATGGCCGGTTCCAGAATGTTCCCGGTGCGAAAGCCCATCTGTTCCACAGCGTCATAGATGGCGCGGATCACCGTAGGGCTGGTGTAATGAGCGTTGAGGGTGGAAGCGCGGGCAGACGCATACTCTGTCTCGGACAGCAGCGCCTTGAGCTCCGCGTACTCCCTGCGCCAGTCCTCGTTCTGCGCGTCAAACGCCTGCGGGATGCCGCCCCAACCCACATAGCGGGAGAGGGTCTCCTGCTCCTGAGGCGTAGCGGGACGGCCTTCCGCCTCCAGTGCCCGAAGGGTACGGATGGCCGCGACATTCCAGCCATACCGCGTCTTTGCCCCGCCCACGCCCAAATCGTCATCCGTGATGCGGAAATTCTGCGCAGAAGAAAGGGCAGTCTGGGGATATCGCTCCATGAGCCGCGCAAAGCTCTCCCTGCTTTCGGCGCGGATGATGGGATAGGCCAGGGACGGATCGCGGAGCCTGATGGTAAAGGTTCCGACCTCCTCGATCAAGAAGGGCTTTCCGTCCTCCAGACGGACCGTATCGCCCACGGCATAGGGAAACGGGGCTACACCGGTCCCATCTGGGGCCTCCTCCGGGGAAGCGGATGCCTGCTCCGCATCAGCCATGACCTGCTGAATAAACGGGTCGCTTTCCGCCCTCTCCGGGTCCGCCACCTGTCCGCCCACGATGCCGCGCCTTTCCAGCGCCTCGCGGATGGCGGCGGGGTCCACATCGTCGAAGTTGTCCTGTTCGACCTGGGTGAAGAAGCGGTCCTCCTTGATGAGCTGGGCAATCCGGCGCTGTACCTTCGGCCAGGGCAGTTCAATTCCTTCAGGACTTCCAGCTCGAATCACAAACAGACTCTTGCTGTCTCTGCCGCTATATTCATGGGCCAGCCACGCAGCGGTGTCTTTTTCCCGCGCATGAGCCCCCATGTAACGGATAACGGCCTGTTTGCTTTGAATATCGCCGTTCCATGTCCTGATAGCATCATCAATGTCATCCTGCGAGAGCGGGCGCAGCAGCTCATGGAGCTTGGGATAGGTCTCGTCGATGATTTCCCGGTGCAGGCGCTGACGGAACTCCGGCACATCGGAATAGGCGCGGAGCAACCCCATATTGCCAGCCCCCAGGACAGCACGGTGGATAGCGGCATTGCCCTCAATCACAGCGTTCTCGTAGTCGCTGTGGCCGCAGGCATTGCGGTATGCGGTGTCTTGGGTGACGGCCTCCAGCACAATGGACTTGTATTGCTCATGCAGTTCCCGGACCGTAGCGGCTTGCATGGCTTCTTCGTCCCGGAGTACCCGGAATCCGTCCGCGCCGTACTCCGCTTCACGGGCGTTGATGTCCTGTTCAGCCTCATGGTCGATAGAGAGGACGGAATACTCCCGACGCTGTACGCTTCCCTCAGATGCGGCGGAAACCGTCACATCATGCCTGACCCGGAGCTGTTCCAGGTACTGATCCAGCCGGTTTTCCGGAAACCCGCACATCTCCACGCGCCCACCCCCAGGGATGGCGCGGGAGACCAGCTGCAATCCCAGCTCCGGCGCGGCTTCTCTGGCATCCTCGCCATACAGCTCAAAGAAGTCGCCCATCTGATACAGGACCAGATCATCCGGGTGGCGTTCCTTGACGCCGTTGTATTCCCATACAGTGGGGTCCGGCTGCGGGGCTTGTGGGGCATCTTTTTCAGCCTGGACCTTTTCCGCCTGGATTCGGTCATACTCTGCCTGCTCCTGCTCAGTCAGATAAAGGCCCTGCCGGATCAGTCCGGCGATTCGTCCGGCGACTTTCTGCCAGGTAAGACGCACCTCAGGGCAACCCCTTTTTTGATACCGTATCCCCTTTCCGCTATGCGATTCGTCGCTTCCATCCGCATTGGACAGCGCGTGCGAACGTCCGCCCGTACCGTACTCCTGCTTGAGAAAATCCACTCGTTCCCTGTCGGAGTAGAACTGCTGAAAAAAGGCAAAGATGCGTCCCTTGCTGCCGGACATGAGGCCGCCTTCCGCCAGATTTGCGTCGATTTCATCTTCGGTGATGAACTGCCGGACAGGCGGAATTTCCGCCATTTCAGATGAAAAGGCCCTGCGAGGAAGGTCAAGGTCTTCAAGGGCTTCCAGTATTTCATCCAGCCGGTGAAAGTGAAACCGAAGCAGATCGCCGCTTTGCTGCTGATCCGACAGAAACTGCCGGCACTCGCTATTAAGCCGTGCGCGAAACGCAGGGTCCGTCAGCTTTTCAGCAAGCCATTCGGTCCCCTCTTGGAAACCGCCTTCCATGTCTTTGGCGAGGCTGGACAGATACCCGGCGTCTATGGCTTTTCCGCTGAAATCCTGCCGCAGGAACCACAGCTTTTCGGCAAGCCGAAAACATTCGTATCCTTCGGCCCCGGCCAGCTCCACATTGGCGGCGAACCGTCCCTCCTCCAGAAGCTGTCCGATACGGCCTGCGGCTTCCTGCCATGAAACGAGCCTCGCGGAAGGAGCATGCCGGGCGGAGCGCCCGCGTGAGATACGAATGCCGGTCTCGTCGTACCATGCGGCAAAGGTTCCTGCATCGGTGACGATTCCGTTTCCGCCATGCAGGAGGCTTCTCAGGAAATCCCCGGTTACAGGCTTCTGCTTCTCAAAGGCAGCAACGATCCGTTCCCGGTGATGGGTCGTGTTCCCGCCCACCCGGAGTACCTCGTCCACCACTTCCTGTGGAATGGAAAGAGCGGAGGGCAAATCGCTCTCCGCTCTTTCCGTACCGGGTTGGGCCGCAAGGCCCTCCAGAAAACTTAGCTGTACACCAGCTCCCTGAGGATGATTTCCTCGGCCTGCGCCTTGCAGGCGTTCATCAGGCCGACCCATCGCATCGGGTCGCTGGCTTTCAATGCCTCCGTCGCGCCCGCGTCCTTCATCAGCTCCGGCATCAGCAGCTCCAGACGGCTCTGTGCCGCCGCGTCTGTCTCCAGCAGGTGCTCCTGCAATGTCCCGCTTAGCAGCAGGCTGTTCCACAGCATCGTCCGATGCGTTTGCAGGTACGTCCTGCGCATCCGTCCGTACCTGCCCAGGGGCCGCTCCTCCGTTTCGTTCAGCTTCAGATCGGGAATCAGGGTCTCTCCGTTCTGCCTGTAGGCGATCATGTTCGACGCTCCTTTCATGGTTTCGGATGCTGATTTCAATGGTCCGCAGGACCTCCCCGCTCATCTCGCTGACCGCCGTGCCCAGCGCGGCAGCTGCCTCCGGCGTGTTCCATTCCATCACGGGGATGAAGTCCTCGCGGATGAAGCGTCCCTCGTTTGCCAGTCCGCACCGGGAACGCAGCGCGTATTCCAGGCTGACGGATGCGGCTCTGCGGAAGGAAGCTCCTATCGCACCTTCATCGTACCCCTCCAGAAACGAACCGTCAACGATGTCGAAGATCTCCTGCTTGCGGTCCACCCAGCAAGCGCCCGCAAGCTGTGAAGAGATGGCGCGCAGCTGCCGCTCCAACCCCTCGCGGGCGGGCACGTCGTAGCCGTTTTCCAGCGAAAGCGAAACCGCCTGCGCGTTTTCCTCCGAAAGTTTCCAGATGTTCAGGCTGCGCGACTGCGAAAGCTCGCCGGTGTCCGCCACGTCAAAGACGTAGCGCAGCCGTGGCGCGTCCCCGGAGGTATCCAGCAGCGCAATGCCCTTCGCGCCCCTGCGCACATAGCGGCGCATGGTGTTTGTCCAGACCTCATAACCCGCGCAGGCCGTAGCCTGCGGACGCTGGGCAAAGATGAGAAGCTGTTCGTGATAGGGGTATTTGTACAGGCGGGCGGCGGTTTGAAGATACGCCATCCACGCCGTGTGACTGCCGGTAATGCGCCGGGCCGTATCCTGCGCTAGCTGCACAAGGCTGTCCGTCCTGCTGTCGGGCATGCGTTCACCTTCCTTTCAGGCAGAGACCGGACGGATCGAGGTCGAGCCGGTCAAAGTCCTCGTAGGTCATGGTCTGGAGCTTGCGGATGACGCCTACCGTCGTGCGGCGCAGCCCGGTTTCCTCCCCGGACAGATACCCCAGCATGTTGCCCAGCTCCTCCATCAGTCCCAGGCGGGTGCCGGGGTTGTAGAGGATCATGAGATTCATTTCCGTCGTATTGAACATGTCATCGCTCCTGTTCTGCTTTTGCCGGTTTGCGTTCTGTCTGCGCGGGGCGCGGCTCCCTGAGCCGCTTCAGCAACGGCGGTCGGCGCTGAAGTGCCTGCTGCTTTTGAAATTCCGAAAGGGAGATCGCTTTTCCATCCAGATGATCGATTGCATCCCTGTCCAGCGTGATGCGCCCGTCGGGCGAAAGGGTCAGAGGTTCATTGAAAAGAAGCGTGCCGCAAAAATTGACGCGCGCCTGATTTTCCATCGTGACAGGCACGCCCCACTCCTCCCCATACCGCAGGTCATACGCATAAATTTCCTGGGGCAGCAGGCTCCTGTCCACGCGCCAGTCCGCCAGCAGCGCGGGCTTTCCCCGAAAGGAGACCAGCTCAAAGGGCTGCTCCGCCAGCTCCGCCGCACGGCTTGCCTCCTCCATAGCCCTGTCAGGGGCAGGCAGGAAGGCCGGAAGCTCCGCAAAGCCGAAGCTGTCCACATAATGAAAGCTGACGCCGCTCTTTCCCTTGAGGCCGACCACATCGCTGACGGACAGGCTATGGCCGGTGAAATCGCGTGGAGGGTCGAGGTTGAACCGCTCGTACAGCGATTCGAGCAACGCTTCCCGCGACAGATCGGGGCGTGACGGCAGGGCGCCGGTGTAGACGAGATCGTAGTTGGCACGGTCCACCGCCAGCCCCGCCGCCCGCAGATGCTCAAGCGGTTCAAAGCGCAGATTGCGGGTCGCCTCTTCGCGTGTGAGCTGGTAGATGGCATATGCGCCAAAGGGAGCCCGGAGAAAACGGCGCTCCTGGAACGCCTGCTTGCCCATCTGCCTGGGCAGGGGCTCCTCCGGCGCGCAGGCGATGCCGCCCCGCTCCATATGCCCGGCAAACTCGCAGATGTGGTACACCCGCCCGGCCACCTCCGTGTGGTACTCGTCCACATACCGGCACCGGCTTACCTTGCTTTTGCCATCCGGGAAGATCATCCGGAGGTTCCCTCCGTCGGGAAGGGTAAACAGCGTCCGGTAATTGGTGTCAATAAAGCGAATGGTCTTTTCCTGGCTCACTTTCGTTTCCTCCCTTCCGCAAATTCCAGACGATATTTTACAAACGGCGTCCCCGTGTCCTCAAGCACGACGTCCGCCTCATAGGTGCGCCCCGTTCTGGGGGAAAACAGCCCTTTCAGGCTCACCCGCCCCTCCTTGAGCAGCGCGGCCGCGACGGAGGCTGTCAGCTCCTTGCGCATGGCGGCGAAAAAGCGGTCCTTCTTCCACAGCGCGAAGCCGCAGCCACGCGCGGTGCAGACGAAACCCTTTGCGTTTTCCACGACCGAAGCGCCGCAGCGCGGGCATACGCCCACGGCCCGGCGGTTGTCGGCAAACAACATGTGCACGTCCCGAACGGGATGCTCGGAGGAGGCGAGCTCCCGCACCATGTCCGTGATGTCTGTGAGGAACGCTTCCCCGTCCAGCGCGCCCTGCTCCACCTCCCGCAGCTTCTGTTCCCACGCGGCGGTCAGGGCCGGGGACTGAATCGCCTCCGGCAGCACGGTAATCAGGGAAATCCCCTTGTCCGTCGGGACGAGGCAGATGCGTCTGCGGAACGCCCTTCGCTCCGCAAGCCCGGATTTGAGCAGTTTTTCAATGATGGCGGCGCGGGTGGCCGGGGTGCCCAGGCCTCGGCGTTCCGCATCTTTTGGGGGATTCTCATTGCCCGCGTTCTCCATGGCTGACAAAAGGGTATCTTCCGAATACCGTTCGGGCGGCGTGGTCTTCCCTTCCCTGACGGAAGCCGTCACGGGGAGGAAGGTCATGCGCTCGTTCAGGGGCGGCAGGCCGTCCGCCTCCTCCTCGCGTTCCCGGCTTCTGAGCGTGGCGCGGAAAGCGGCGTCCAGCGCCTTCCATCCCGGATGCACCGTCCTTCTTCCCTTGGCGGTAAAGGAGACCCCCTCGCATTCCAGCCGGGCGGTCGTCTCCAGCATCTCGCACGCCTCCCCGGCAGCACAGAGCAGGCGCGCCGCCACCAGCGTCAGCACGCTCCTTTCGCCGGCGGGCAGGGCGTCCAGCGGGTGATCCCGGAGAGCCGCCGTGGGAAGCAGGGCGTGGTGGTCGCTGACCTTTCCGGCAAGCTGCCGGGGATGACAGGGCAGGGAAAGCCCCGCGGCAAATGGAAGCGCCGCCGCCGCATAAGCAGCCAACTCACGCGCTTTCTCCGTCATGCCCTGCGGCAGATACCGGCTGTCCGTTCGCGGGTAGGTCAGCAGTTGCTTTTCATACAGGGACTGCGCGTAGTCCAGCGTCTGCTGCGCGGTGTAGCCGAGCAGACGGTTGGCGTCGCGCTGGAGCGCGGTCAGGTCGTAGAGCCTGGGCGGCTGTTCCCTGCGTTCGCTGGTTTCCACCGATACGACCCTTGCTTCCTTGCCACCGCACAGGGCGGCGATGCGCTCCGCCTCCGTGCGATCCTCCGTGCGCTCGCTTTCGGCCGGGAAGGAGCCGCAGTCCAGCCGCACATGATAATAGGCGGACGGCTGAAACGCGGCGATATCCGCCTCGCGCTCCACCAGCATGGCCAGCGTGGGGGTCATCACGCGCCCGACGTTGAGCGTCCGTCCATAGAGCAGGGAAAAGTGGCGGGTGGCGTTGATGCCCACCAGCCAGTCCGCCTGCGCCCGGCACAGGGCGGCCCGACCCAGCGCATCATAATGCGCGGCCGGCTTCATCTGCCGCAGCCCCTCGCGGATGGCGTCTTCCTCCATGGAGGAAATCCAGAGCCGCAGGACGGGCTTATCGCAGCCCGCCAGATCATAGACGAGGCGAAAGATGAGCTCGCCCTCGCGCCCCGCGTCGCAGGCGTTGACGACCTCGGAAACGTCGGCGCGGCGCATGAGGCGTTTGAGCGTTTCAAACTGCCGGGCGCTCTTTTCAATGACCTCGTACTTCCAGGGCCCTGGGACGATGGGCAAGTCCTCCTGCCGCCATCTGGCGTAGCGCGCATCGTAACTCTCCGGCGCGGCCAGTTCCACCAGATGCCCGGCGCACCAGCTCACCAGGACGTCCGCCCCCTCCAGATAGCCGGGCTTCTTCTCCCGGATGTTCAGCACCGCGGCAATGGCCTGAGCAACGCTGGGTTTTTCCGCAATAATCAACCGTTTCATGAGTTTCCTCCTTCATTTGCATAAGAAAAAGCAGCCCTTGAGAGGACTGCTTCAGACTGTCAAAAAAACCTTTCGGGAGGCTTGGAGGGCCCGCAGGCCCTTCAAAGTGAATTCGTATCGCCCGGCTTTGCCGGGCGGGCGGGGAGTTTGCGCCCCTTGGCGCAAACATTTCTTAAGCATCTGGCGGAAAAGGCCGCCGCAGGCGGACTTTTTCGACAAACTGAAGCAGCCCTTGAGAGGACTGCTTCTTGCGTTTGGTTCTTTTTTTCGGCATGAGCGCGCAGGACGCGGAAGCCGGGCCGTCATTCGCTCCGCTTCTCCGTCTCCGGCAAAGCCGCCGTTTCTTCCATGACATCTTCGATCAGGCGGTGAAAGTCCAGCGCGTTTTGCGGGGTAATGACGGGTCTGCCGGTACGCGCTTCCAGCGCCTGCCGCGCAATGCCTGCGACCTCGCCGCCCTTGCGGGCGACCTGCTGGTTTTCCGCAAAGGTTTCCGGCGCTTCGGCCTGGGAAATATCCTTTGTGGATGCTTCCGCCAGCATGTTGAGCACAATTTCCGTGGTGCTCATGTTGTCGCGCAGGTTTTCCTTTTTGAGCCCCTTGAACCGCTTGTACTGCCGGGTGTTCATTCCCGACCATGCGCGGGTGATCTCGTCGGTGAGAATGGCATACTCGACGCCTTTTTTTACGCCGCGCGTCTGCCACTCATCCGTCAGCTCCCGGCGCACCTGAATGGCCTGCAGGCGCTGGTTGATCCATTCACGGGAATATCCCTTGCGCAGATAGGTTTCCAGCGCGCGCTCAATGCTCAGCTCCGGGTCGATGGTTTCCTCGATGCGCTCCCGGCCCACCTGCGCCAGCCACAGCTTGAAGGGTTCGGCCTTGGGCGAGGGGATGGACTGGATGATGCGCAAAAGCTGCCCGGTATCGGCTGCGTCGGTCTTATAATATTTCCCGTCGGCGGCACGCATTTTCAGTTGACTACAATTTGTAGTCAACTCGCTGCCTTCTTTCTTAAGACGGCTTTTCAGCACGCTCCAATACTTTCGTGGATTGGGACTGTCCGTAAGCGCGCCTACCACATCCACGATGGAGAAATACCATTCCTGGCGCTCCTCATCCCACAGGCTGCGAATGGTTCTTTGCTCAAAGCGTTTGATGATGCCGTCGGTTTCGTTGGGCATGTTTTCTCACCGCTTCTTCCTTTGAATTGGCTTCATTATACCGTATTTGCTCCCACCCGGCAACCGCGAGGAAGGAGGACGGCCAGCAGAGCCGTCCTCCCGAAAGCTGTCACCGCCGCTTCCTGCGCCTGTACCCATAGACGCCGATAAGTGCCAGCGCGCCCGCCGTCATCCCCACGCCCGCCCACATCAGGGGCGTGAACGGCAGGTCCACTCCGGTCTGGATGTCGGGAGTGTCCGCGGGAACATTGACGACCTCCAGCGGCGCGTCGGGATTGACGTACTGCCCGTCTACGGTCAGTTCCGCGACCGTTCCGGCGGGAAGATAGCCGGACAGAGGCCGCGTTTCCACAACGGTGTAGCGCCCGTAAGGAATCCTTTCAAACGAAGCCAGCCCGTTTTCGTCCGTCTCGGCGGTCATGATCTGGTTTCCGTCCGCATCAACCAGCGCAAACTGTACGCCCGCAAGTACCCGGCCGCCTGTGTCGGTCTTGCGCAGGGAAAAGCGCGTCCAATCGTCCCGAATCTCCGTATCGCCGCTCACCTGGCCCTGTGCGTCCACCACGAAGATGCATACGGCCTCGTTGAGCGCGTAGCCGTCCGGCGCGAGCACCTCACGGAAGGCATACTGTCCGGGCATGAGGAGAATGTCCGGCAGCTCGCCGTTTTCATCCGTGCGCGCACGATAGATGATCTCATCCCGGCTGTTTCGTACCTCGATGAGCGCGCCAGGCACCGGGGCCGCGCCGGTGATGTCGGTCTTGGTGATCGTGACGGGTGTGCAGATCATCTCATTATGCACCGTCAGACCGGCGCGGATGACGGCGTCCTCTTGCGCTTTCTCAGGCAGGATCGAAACGGGGAACGTCCCGGCAGACAATTTCCATCCTTCCGGCGCTTGCAGCTCCTTCACATAGTACTCCCCTTGCGGGTATTGCCCGGCAAATACCAGCCGCCCGTCCACATCCGTCGCGCCGGAGGCTACCAGCGTACCGGCAGGGAGAACGCCGCCGTCATAGGGAATGTCGGAGGCATTGTACAGACCGAATACAAAGCCCTCGCCGGGGACGGTCGTTACGCTTCGGATGATCATCCCATCATCCTGCGAAACGCTTTGCAGGGTTTCGGCTTCTTTCTGAATCGTGATTTCGGCAGGATAATAGTCATTGCCGACCTCCACCGTGAGATTCACGATGGCTGTCTGATTGTCTGCACTGGTCAATGCCACCTCATGCGGCGTGTCATCCAGCGCATACCCTTCGGGCGCGTGAATTTCCACCAGCACATACCGTCCCAGCGGCAGAAGCCCGGAGGCTGCCGGCCCATCCGAGGCGGTGGTGAGGGTTTCCACCAGCTCGCCCTGTTCAAACCAGACCGTGCCGTCCCCGCCGGTGACGGTTTCCGCCGCCCGAAGCTCAAACACCGCCCCCGCCAGATACCTTTCTTCGTATACGGGATGGTGCGCCTCGTTCCCGTAAGCATCCGCCGTCACCTCAAACCCGGTGAGCCGCGGCCCCTTCTTTTCAAGCAGAATCCGCCCCTTGACCGGCTCGTTGGGGACTTCCACGTCGATCTGGTACGTTTCTCCGGGCGCGTCGCCGTCCTGCCCTACGAACACCGGCAGCGCCTCCTCGCGGATGAGATAGCCTTTCGGAGCTGTGACTTCCTCAACGAAATACAGGCCCCAGGTGAGCGTTTCGGGCAATGTCACACTGCCGCTTTCGTCGGTAACAAAGGTGTCGGTCTCCTGCCGGGTGGGATAGGAGACGGTTTGGGTAACAAACTCTCCCGTCTCGTCTCTGAGCTTGAAGGAGACGCCGGAAAGCGTGATGGTCTTTCCTGTTTCGCTGTCCGTCTTCATCAGGCGCAGGCGGTAACGGATGGGCCGGTCGGAGAGCGTCAGGGGCGGCGGGTTGAGAACATCCTCGGTCCCGTCGATCTCAAAGAGGATCGGGCCCTTGAGCTCATACCCCGGCGCGCCCTTTGTCTGTTCCAGCACATAGACGCCGTAGGGCAGGGCTTTGGTTTTCGCGTAGCCGTTTTCATCCGTCACCAGCCGGTCGCGCTCCAACGCGCGGGCGTTCTCGTAAGACCCTGCCTTGCGAAGATACACAAGAAACTCCGCGCCCGCCTCCGGCGTCTCCACGCGGTCCGGGTCGGGATCGTCGCTCATGCCTCCGAGCAATTTGACAATGGCCTGCGCGCCATAGCGGATTTCATTGGTGACAACACCTTCATAGATGACAACGGCTTCGTGCGACTGTTTTGCCGCGGATCGCGCATCCACTATGATAGAATCCACGGCAGCCTGATACCCCACAGGCGGCGCAAGCTCCACAATCTCATACACGCCCGGCCAGAGCGCATCCGTGGTTACGGAAGCATCCTGACCCGCCGTGGTCAGGGAATCAACGACCACAGCGCCCTTTTCATAGATCACGTTGCCCTGCCGGTCGGTGATGTCCTGCGCCGCGAGCACGCGGAAGACCGCGCCCGTCAGCTCGCCGTCGCCGCGCGTGCCGGGCACATCCGCGGGCTTCCCGGCGTATTCGTCCGCGTCGCGCTTGTACAGCTTCAGCCGGACCCGCACCGGCTGGTTGGTCACGGACAGGTCGGTGGTTTCATCCGGCTTTACCACCGCGTCCAGCGCAATCTCCTCAAACACATACCCCGCCGTTTCTCCGTGCTCCCGAACGATGTAACGCCCCTTGCGCAGCAGTTCGGATACGGCCACACCATTCTCATCCGTTACCATGCTGCCGACCAGCGCCGAGCCATACTCATCGTTTTCGTAAATATCAAAGCGCACGCCCTCGATGGGGTTGCCGTTCAGGCGGTCGGTCTTGATGATGCGGATATACCCCTTTGTTGGCTCGTTCTCCACTTCAATCTCGCAGGTCCTGCCACTGTCCCGAATCTCGACTTCGGTTTCAAAGCCAACGTCCACATAGTGCTGCGGCACGGTGGTTTCCTCGATGCGGTATCGGCCCCAGGGAAGCCAGCCGGTTTCGGCAACGCCGCTTGCATCCGTGACGATGACCACGCTGTTGCCCACGCCGGTTGCGCCTGCGGGAGCCGACAAACGGGTGACGGTGAACTCCGCTCCGGCCAGCGCCTCCCGTGTCAGGCTGTCCCGTTTCACAATGCGGATCTTGCCCGTGATCTCCGCGTTGGCAAAGCTCGCATGGGCCGTGCCGCCCGCCGTGACGGTGACGCTCTGCTCGCCCGGAACGGATACGAGATACCCTTCCGGGGCGCTCTTTTCCCGGATGGTGTACACGCCCGGCTGGAGGTTCTCAAAGCGTGCCACGCCGTCCGCGCCGGTGGTCTGCGTTGCAATGACGGCGTTTCCGCTGACCAGCTCAAACACCGCGCCCGCCAGCGGCGCGCCGGTGGAGGCGGACGTCTTGGTGACGGCTGCCGCGCCCAGGGGCATATCGAAGGTGACGGTCACAGACTGGAGCTTGTAGGGCGCGCCGTACTGCGGGATGAGCACCTTCTGGATGGCTACGTCCGGTACGCCCACCAGAAAGCTCGCCTCCTCCTCGTCGGACGAAACCGATTCGGCCACAAAGCTGAGGTGGGTCCCCGGCGCGGTGATGGACACCGTATCCCCGCTGTTGAGGTAGTAGTAGGATTCATCCTGCCCGGCGGTGTTTCCGGTCAAAACCCCATAGGACCGGCTGACGCGAATGAGGTCCGCGTCCGTGGTAAGGGTGACGGTGCCGGTCAAGGAACCGCCCGAAAAGCGGGTGGACTGGTTGCTCACGGAGATGGCCCCCGTCATGGACGCGCGGGCGATGCCGTTGGCCGCAAGCCAGCGCGCGTATTCCAGATACACGCCGGGAGCCTGTCCGCTGGCGCGGTAGAAGTTGTCCATGTTCCAGTAATCACGGACGTATTGCGGCCCTTCCAGCTCGCGGATGACCTGCCGGATGGCGAACTGTCCGGCAACGCGCGACCAGGTTTCATTGTCCGGGTCATCATCGTCGATGACCATGAACGGGTAGGTATGACGAAGCACCCAGCCGATGGCGTGCAGGGTGCTTTCGTGATAGATGATGGAGGAATAGCCGGGATTGATACGGTACGAATCCATGTCCACGATGACATACGGGCCGGTGGGCTGCTGGCCGCCGCCGGAGATGTTCTCGCCGGGACCGGGCAGCGTATGCTCCAGACAATAGACCGTGTATCCGTCCAGGTAATGCGGTGTCGCATACACCGTACCATGGCCGGGGGCCTTGGCGATCTGCAAATACGCGCTGTCTTTGCCGGAGCTGCCATGCAGCCCGCCCTGCCCCACATACAGCGACGGCACCGGCGCGTTGATGGTCTTGAGCGAAAAACCGGGCATGGGGCTGGCGGACTTGCGCATCATCCGGGAGGAAGTACTTACGGGCAGGGCGTAATCCGTCACGGTGAGGTCCGCCGCGCCGGTGATGCAGGTTTCCTGCGCAAGCACCCAGAGCGTTCCCTGCTCCGTCCACTTGAGCGTACCGTCGGCAAAATCGTCGCCGTACAGGTAGCGCACCCGGTACCACCAGCGACCGAGGGCATCCTGGAGGGTTTCTTCTATCTGCACGGTTGCGTCCTGTGTGAAGCATCCGGCCCACAGACTGTCCGCATCCATGCCGCTTGAATCAATGTCGGTATAGACATTGGTTTGGGTGCTCACCTGCACAAACGCGCCGGGCTGCGCGGGTGTGATTACAGATTCCAAAGAGGACTGCTCCATCGGCTGCACAGCGGCTTCTGTTTCGGCTGATTCGGGCACGGGTTCCTGCGCGGGCACATATCCCGGCACAACAAAGACAAGGCGTTCATCCGCCGTCAGGGCCGACGGGCGTTCACCGGCCAGCGCGGCAACCTCCTGATCGGACAGCGAGGCTTCGGGCAGCGCGTCCACGGCGGTATAGGCTGTGATGAGCTCATAGCTTTCGTTAAGCAGCCAGACCTCGGCAAACCCTTCGGGCACAAGGCGATGGACCAGCAGCACCGCCGTTTCCTGCGTCATGCAATAGGCTGGTTCGGCGAGGTCCTGCGCGGCATACAGAGGGATAGCCGCAGCCAGCACATAGGCGTAACCGTGCTGGGCCATGGCGTCTTGCAGGGAGAGCGGCAGGGATTCCCCTGTTTGTGCCGGCACTGTTTCAGGTGCGGGCGATGGCGCTTCTGCTTCGGGTACGGAAGTCGGTTCCTCAGTTGGGGGCTGCGGTACTTCGGTCGGGGCTTGTGCAGGAGGTTGCGTTGGTTCCTGCGTTGGAAGCTCCGTTTCTACCGGTGGAGCCTCGGTTGGCTCCGTCATAGGTTCCAGTGTAGGAAGTGCAGGTGCTTCCGTAGGCTTCACTTCTTGTGCCGCTTCCTCTGCCGGCGTTGCAGCCGGCTCCTGCACGGTTTCCTGGGACTCCGGCGTTTCTTCTGCCGGTATCGCCGCTTCTTGCGGCACCGGCACGTCTGTCTGCACCGCCGCTTCGCTCCTGCCCGGCGAAGGGCACAGCAGGAGACAGGCCAGAAGCATCGCGGCCAGTCTTGTGCGTGGTTTATGATTCATCTTTCATTCCTCCTTCAGTATTCCCGGACGGCCATGACCACCAGCCGCCCGTCGGGGTCGCTATAGCTTCGGTCACAGGTGATAAGAGTCAGAATTTCATCCTCCGCGCCGGGTTCGATGCCCGTATCGTACAGCGCCTGCGCCCGTGCCCGACGGACAAAGGCAAGAAAGTCCTCGTCCCCGGCAAAGCGGGCCGTGGCGGGGTCCCACTCGCCGCTTCGCAGGTTGACGGCGGCAAAGACGCGGTAGGCCGCGCTGTGATACAGGGAATCCAGATAGATCACGGCGTGAGCGGCGCAGAACTCCGGGTCCTTATACGAAAGCAGCGGCGAAAACATGGCTTCGCCGCTGCTGCGGATATGGTGGCCGTAGATGCCGATATTGCGTCCGGGCGTTTCGTAGTCCGTCCCTTCGAGGGAAAAAAGCGTGCCCAGATAGCTCTTGCGGCCTGAAAACGTGTGGTTCAGGTAATAATCCGAATCGCCGGTACGCACAACGGGATAGTCGATGGGCGTTCCGGGGATGGACAGCCATGCGATAAAATCACCGTTCTGCGCCTGACATGCCGCAAGGTCTGCTCCGGTAAACCGGTCAGGGGGCGCGGCAGATGGCTGGACCCGGCAGGCAAGCGGGTTTCCTTCGGCATCCGCATCGGGCGGCCGGGAAGGCGCTTCGGCGGGAAGGCTTGCCGTTTCCCGAAGCTGCGCATATTCCTCCACATCCCTGCGAATCTCCCGGTCCATCTGCAAAACGGGCATCAGGATAGCCCCCATGCCCGCCAACAGCAGCAGCGCCGCGGCTAACGGCAGGAAGGAAAAACGGCGTCGGGTTCTGGACAATCAATCACTCCTTTCTTTATTGGTTTGCACAAAAAAACGCCCTGAACGGGCGCAGGTAGAGCATTTCAATTTCAAATCAGGTTCAGATAGCTCTGGCGGGAATCGACAACGGCGTACAGAACGACTTGTTGCTGCTCATCGTCAACCTTGTAGAATATCAGATGACGCTGGACGATCAGAACGCGGAATCCCTGCTTGCGGAGCGTGCTGTAGCGGGGATAGCTGCCCATATGTGGTGAGGTGGCCAGCTTTTTGATCTCCGTCTCCAGCACATCCAGATATTGCAGCGCGACATCCACACTGCCGCTGTCCTCGGCTATGTAATGAAGAATGGAAAACAGATGATCGTTGGCCTTGTCGGTCCTGAGAATGTGGTAGGTCATCGTTGTTTCCTCATAAGCAGGCTCTCACGCAGAGCGGAAAATGTATCTTCAACGGGAGCGATGCGGCCCGCGCGCACATCGTCCTCCGCTTCTGACAGCGTGCGCAGCAGCTCAAGCTCCGCACGCATCTGCTCGTATTCGGCAAGCCCTATCAGGACCGTGTCGCCCCGCCCATTGACTGTGATGTACACCGGCTGACGATTTTCCCGGCACAGCCTGGAGATCTCGCTATAATGATTACGCAAATCGGCGGAAGGTCGTATGGATTCCATCATCATCGCCTCCTTTTCATGGTCAAATTATATCATGATTCGCCTATTTCGTCAATGCGTCTGATAATTCGCTCTAGCGTATCATTCGCTCGGTTCCTCGTCCTCATCATCGTCAAGCGCATAATCATATGCCGGTTTGCGGTTCTTGCCGGACTTTTTCAGCCTGATATACGCCAGTGTTCCGCCGCCCGCGACAGCCAGCAGCCCGGCCAGCCCCAGCAGGGGCGCTGCTCCCGCGTCCTTTGGCTCCTGCCCGGAAACCGGCTGCGGCGTGGCTGGGACCGTAGGCTCCGGCGTGACGTAGACGATCTCCGGCTCGATCAGGCTTTCGTCCACGATGTCCAGCAGGTCCCGGCTGTCCACGAGGTTGAGGAAGTAGGTTTCATACTGTTCCCCGTCCTCGTCCAGCGGCTTGTCGTAGTCAATCACCATGTAGAACACATCGCCGCCGCGCGTCTCGATGGCGATGAACTGCTTGTTGGTGTAGCGGTCGTAGAGCAGATCGCGGGTAAAGGCGTTGCCCGCCTGGGTAAAGGGCATCCCCGCTGTGCCGGTCACCGGCAGGAGTGTGGGCAGAACCGCTGTCGTCACGGTTGGGGCCACGGTCGGAAGGGGCGTTGCCGTCGGTTTGGGCGTAGCGCGGCTCCCACCGGACCCGCTGCCGGACCCGCTGCCAGAGCTGCTGCCGGAGGACCCCGGCTTTCGCGTGGGCACGGCGGTCGGCGCGGCGGTGGGGGCTGCGGTCGCGGGCGTGTCGTGAAAGAACGGGTTGGCCACCGCGATGGCCTTGCTCACGTTGCCCACACGGTCCACCGCCTGCACCAGCAACTGCTCATAGGCGTCCGCGTATTGCTTGAGATGGATGCTCAGCGTGCCGCCCGACAACTCCGTGTAGGACGTGCCGTTGACCTGTACCGCGGCCACGCCGGACTGCGCGTCGGCGGCTTCGATATGCAGGTATTCGCCCTTAACGCTCGCCTTGAGGGTGGGACGGGTGTTGTCAATGCAGTTGACCGGCAGGCTCTTGCGGTGCGCCTCGCCATAGGGGTCGGTCACGATGACTTCTACCTCGCTGTTTTCCAGCAGGTCGATCCAGACGTGGCCGGAGGGCAGCGGCCCGTCAATGAGCGTCTTTCCGCCCACGCTGATGCGCACGGCGGTCCAGCCCGTGCCACCCAGGTCCCGGACCGTGATCTCCATCACGGCGCGGTTGAGATACCAGCCGGAAGGAGCCTCCATCTCAATTTCATAGCTTGCCGCAGGAGCCGCGGTGGGCTCCTGCGTGGGCTGGGCGGACGGCTCGACGGTCGGTTCCTGCGAAGGCTGCACGGATGGCTCGGCGGTCGGCTCCTGCGAGGGGTGCGCGGACGGCTCGGCGGTCGGTTCCTGCGAGGGTTCCACAGACGGTTCTGCGGCCGTCTCTTGCGTAGGAGCCGGTTCTCCCTCTGTCTGCTTAACGGACTCCATCACCAGGTCCGCCATGGCGTCCTCCAGATCGCCAATCAAAGCCGGGTCCTCCAGAATCACGTTGTCTTCCGCCATGGCCGCAAAGGAACAGGCCGCCGTCAGAAGCACCGGCAGCAGAAGAAGCAGCGCCATCAGGCGGATGAATGTCCGCTGTTTCCTCATTCGTTTTCCCCCTTCCAGTCCGGGAAGGTAGCCGCGTAGGCGGGCCGCTGGTACGGCGGTTCTTCGTGGGCCGGAGCGGTATTTTCCACCGGCTGACGGTGCTGCTGCTGCATCCTGCGCACCAGCGCCGTCAGCTCCTCCAGCGTCACGTTCTCGCTGCGCATCAGGGCGCGAATCTCCATGCTTTCGTTTTCCATGATGCGCTGGTCCAGCGCCCGTACCCGCTTTTGCAGGTCCGCAATCTTCTCCAGATGCCGTGCGCGTTCCTCGCGGTATTTTTCCAGCTTGCTTTTCTCCATGTTTTCTCCTTTCTTTACTCGTACAGTCTGCCGTAGCCATAGAAGTGATTTTGCCAGTAGGAATCCGTAAGGTCCGCATACCCGATGGGCGAGCCGCAGTGCAGCATGTGATTCCCGCCCACATACAGCCCCACATGGGTGATGCCCTCCTCCCCGGAAATGGTCCCTTCAAAGAAGATCAGGTCGCCGGGCCGCGCTTCCTGGGGCGCGATGGGCGTGCAGCGCCCGTACAGGCTGGTCGCGCCCAGCCGGCCCACGTCCCTGACGCCGCTGGCCGCAAAGACGTAGCTGATGAACCCGGAGCAGTCAAAGCTGGTTTCCGGGCTGTCGCCGCCCCATACATAGGGATAGCCGATGTACTTCTCCGCTTCCTCGATCAGCCGGCGAAAGGTTTCATCCTCCATAACGTCCGCCGGGATGTCGTATTCGCCCGGCTCGCGCAGCGTGGAAGCGTAGGGGTTGCCCCGGAACAGGTCCTCGCGCATGCCCAGCACGGAGATGTACATGGCATAGCGCCCCACCCCCTCGCGGGACAGTACGTAGAAGGGCAGGTGGGAGAGGTTGAAGTTGTCCAGCGTGACGGTGCAAATACGGTAGGTGTACGGCACATCCTCCAGCACCTCATAGGGTCGCCATGTGATCTCGCCCGTTTCGGGATCGACGATCTTCTCATGATGCGTGACCCATTCCCGGCGGTAGCGGGTTTCGGACTTCACCTTCTCGGTCAGGGTGTACTGCTTCTCGAACAGCCGATCCATATAGCCGTACACATCCTCGATCTTCCATTCGCCGTTAGCGTGAGCACTCACCAGCGATATGAGCGCATGGGGGTCGTGCCAGATATCATCCAACTCGTATAGGAACTCGTCATATTGGGGATGATCGGCGGCATAACGGTCGATCTGGTTTTGAAGGTCATCTTCCAACCCTTTGTAATACCGTTCGGCGGCGTGGATGTCCTCGTCCCCGGCGGGGTACGCGGCGATCACGAGGGACTGCATCGCGCTTTGCACCAGCGGTGCACAGGAGGACAGGCCATTCATCACAAAGGCGAGGAGAGCCACCAGCGCACCCGCCAGAAGATACGTTTTCCGGCTGCGCGCGACCAGGGCTTTCACTCCTCGCTTCGCGCGGGCGACTGCGCCACCGGCCTGCGCCGCGCTCCGCGCCGTTTCGCCCGCCGCCTGTCCCGTCATGTACGTCCGGCGGATGGCCCGCTTCTGCCGCCAGCGGGAAAGCGGGTTGCTGGAGGGCGGAGTCTGCGGGCGGACGGCTTGCGCTGTCTGCTCCGTGTGGCGGGATGCGCTCAGCCTTGCCCTCCGGACGCTTCGGACAACCAGCCCCACGCCGCTTTCCGCGCCCTGCTCCGTCTCATGCGCCGCCTGTACGCCGGTGTTGTCATCCTCCACGCGGCGAATCTGCCGGTGGACTTCCTCTCCGGCCTGGGGCAGCGCCTCATGGATGAGCCGGGAGGAAATCTGGCGCGGCTTCTCCGTTTGCAGGCGGGCCCCGGCGGCGCGCGCGATCTCCATGCGCCTGCGCTTAGTGGGACGGCCCGCGCCGGGCTTTGGCGCGGCGGCCTCCATCCGGTGCGCGGGGACCTCCTGTCCGGCGGGCGGCTGTTCATCCTCCGCAAACTTCAGGCGGCTTTCCTCCATCCGCGTCCTCCTTTCCGCTTTGGTGCCGGATCATGCCCTGAAACGCCCTTTCCGTCTCCCGGTCGGCCTGCGCCGCCAGACGCGTCATGCCCAGAACCAGCCAGCTCAAAAGGCCCCATCCCAGGAGAATCGCCAGCCATGCCGCAGCGTTCATGCCTTCTCCTCCTTTCGTACCTCGCCTGGTTTGGTGGTGAGCAGGCGGTAGAGCTCGGTGTCCCTGGGGAAATGGTCCACAAAGGGCAGAATCACGTTGCCGTAGAACAGCAGCCCTTCGCCTTCCCCCGAATGGGTGACATAGGAGAGCTGATGCGGCGAAATACCGAGCCTGGATGCGAGGATTTCCCGGTCCCCGGCGGCCTGATTGAGCATGTAGATAAAGTCGGAGTTCTCAAAGATGTTCTCCACCTCGCGGGAGGAAAGCAGGTCCTTGACGTTCTGGGTGATCCCTGTTGGCACACCGCCCCATTTTCTGAAACGCTTCCAAATCTCGACGCTGTATGCTGCGGTCTGTTCCTCCTTGAGCAGGAGATGGAACTCGTCCAGATAGCACCAGGTTGCCTTGCCCGCGGAGCGGTTGGCCGTTACGCGGCCCCAGATCTGATCCTGGACGATATGCATGCCCAGTTGCTTGAGCTGCTTGCCCAGCGCCTTGATGTCATAGCAGACAAGGCGGTTGGTGATGTCCACGTTGGTCTGGCCGTTAAAGACGCTGAGGGAGCCGGACACGTAGATTTCCAGCGCCGTGGCAATGTTTTGCGCCTCGGCTTCCCGCTGGCTGCGAAGGGCGTTGTACAGATCGCCCAGCACGGGCATGTTTTCGGGGCGTGGGTCCGCCAGATACCGGCGGTACACCATGCGCACGGCGCGATCGATCACGGTCTTTTCGATGGGCATCAGGCCGTTTCGCCCGCCCACGATCAGCTCGCACAGGCCGAGAATGAAATCCGCTTTGAGCGAGATCGGGTTGGCATCTTCGGAGTAGTTGAGGTTGATGTCCATGGGATTGATGCGGTGGGGACTGGAGGGCGAAATCCGGATGACCTGTCCACGCAGCGCCTCCACCAGCGGCGCGTATTCAGCCTCCGGGTCGCAGATGAGGATATCGTCGTCGGTGTTGAGGATCAGGAAAGCGATCAGCTCCTTGACGGAGAAGGACTTGCCGGAGCCGGGCACACCCAGCACGAAGGCCGACTGGTTCAGCAGGTTTTGTGGACATGAAAACTTACACATCGTTTCAGGAGCTTGACGCTCTTGGCGAAGGCCTCGCAAAGAAATATACCGGCAATACCCATCGGTGGAATTCCAGTTGTTTCGACATTGGGGGCTTCATTACCGACTTTCTGAAGCTGCCGATTCTGTACGAAGCCTTTGCGGAGGATGATCCCAGCAAAATAGGCTTCCTTTCAGATGGCATAACCCCTTTGATCGTCTATAGAGCCGGAAAGAAAACCCCGGTCGTGTTCCCGAAAGACACGATCGTAATCGAGCGCTTTCTTCAGCGCTCAGACGAAAGCGGCCGCAGGCGCTTTACACTCGCCCATGAGGCTGCACACTTTATTCTGAACAGGCATTGGGAAGTAAATGGAGAGGCCTTGCTGGAGAACCCGGATTGCCATGTGGAGGACGATGTCCTTCGCAGCATTCTCACGGAGAATATGCTCGATGCAATGTGCCATTTGTCGGAGATTGAGCAGAAAGTAATCACCCATCTGTATTTATCAGATGATCCTATGACCGAGCGCGAGTTTGAAAAGGCTTTCGGTGTCAGGAGGTGTACGGTCCACTATTACAAAGGAAGTGCGTTAGAGAAGCTCAGAGAAATGCTGAGTGAAAATGTTTAAGGCAGTTACTAACAATTCCCGGCAAAATTCAGCAACTGGTTAGTAGAAGGACTATTTTCATTATAGAACAGGAGAACACAATAAAGAAAACAGGTTCTATCTGTCTACATAGCCGCCGGAACACACGCATAGATTGAAGCAGGAAACGCTCTGGAACGGAGGGCAGCCATGGAAGTATTTCTGATTTTCCCTAAGTCACAGCAGGCACAAAAGGAGCTGGGGCAGCAGTTTGCAA
>ERZ826242.1695-NODE-1695-length-22534-cov-4.357311_pt1 | contig 22534 bp, 26 predicted proteins | sample MGYA00519871_ERZ826242 | MGnify/ENA primary metagenome ERZ826242 (study PRJEB31778, sample SAMEA3449226) | human gut metagenome | biome: human gut; feature: human-associated habitat; material: faeces | place: United Kingdom | collected 2010/2012 ...
TTACCGAACAGGAAGAACTGTTCTCAACCGAGTGCAAACTCATCAACCTCAAATATGAGTATCAGGGATATACCGGCACGGAAAAATGGGCGGTCGTCAGCGAGCTGTCCGAAAAGGAATTGTTTGAGAAGTACCCCGATGTTATCAGCCGGTACACACCTTGTGTGCTGCTCTCGGTCGAGCAGGGCGAAGTGATAGCCGAAGCCAAGCGGAACGACGACAAATACGAAAAGAGAAGCTCTCGTACCTTAGATGTTTACGGTTATGAAGATGACATTACAGAGAGCTTTCACAAAGAACTGATTACAGATTTTGAAGGACAGTTCGACCTTGAGGAAAAAGCACGTTTGGAACGGGAGGCAGAGCAAAAGCGCACTTGCGATATTCTCAAAGTAAGAAAAGCTCTTTCTATGCTTCAACCTATCCAAAGGCAACGTCTGTTGAAATTCATACTTGAAGGAAAGTGTTACAGACAAATAGCCGCCGAGGAAGGCACTTATCACAGCTCAGTGAGCAAATCCATAGAAGCTGCGATAAAAAATTTCAAAAAATTTTTTGAAAACCTCTGATTTTGGGTGTCCAAAACGCACCCCTTTGTCCAAATAAGTGAAGGGACTGTTTCAATTCCGGATACGGAACAACCTTTCAGAAACTATTTTAGAGAGGTTTTCAAATATGCAGAGAAAAGAAATTAAACGAGGCGACTTGTTTTACTATGATTTTGGCACAAGAGAGGGTTCTATCCAAAGTGGCGTCAGACCGGTATTAGTAGTGCAGGCTGATGATTATAACCGTAACGCACCGACAATTATTGTTGCTTGCCTGACTGCGGTAATAAAGAAAAGATACCTGCCGTCTCACATCATTTTAGGCGAGGATTTCGGTCTCAAAAAGCCGTCTATGGTTCTCTTGGAACAGATACAGACGGTAAATAAAGAACACCTGACGGACTACATCGGCTCTGTTGACGATGAGCATTTGTGGCGACAGATAAATGCTGCTCTGAAAAAGACATTGGGATTGTGGTTCTACAAAAAAGAAAAGGGCGGAGATGTTCGCTGTTTGTGTCCGAAATGTTTGAACGACTATATCCACGACCCGAATTATATCGTCAGGCGTGCTGACCCATTTGCCAAGAAAAAAGACAAGTGCGATAAGTGCGGCGGCAGCGGGTGGGATTATATCCTATATGACAGGCGTAATCCCTCTGAGGAAGGAGGGGTGCAGCGATGAGCCGTTGTTTAGAGAATATGAAAACTCCGAAATACGACATCCCTCTTTGGCATAAGTTGAACCTGACCATCGAGGAAGCTGCGGCGTATTCAGGTATCGGGGTTCGCAAGCTTTACGATATGACCGGTAGCGAAGAATGTCCTTTCGTACTGTGGATAGGTTCCCGACGACTGATAAAGAGAAAAGTCTTTGACGAGTATATAGCGAAGATGTACTCGGTATAAGCGGAAAGTCAAATGTGCGATAAGCCAATTCGCATAATTGGCTTATCGCACGAAAATCACTATGATAGCACCATAACAAACAAGGAGGTGCTAATGATGAGTCTTGGAGCAAATAACGCAAGAGCGCCAAAATTTGATATACCGATTTGGCACAAGCTGAACTTGACCATTGATGAAGCTGCTGCTTATTCAAATATCGGTATTCATAAGCTCTATGATTTAACGGAAGCGGAGGATTGTCCCTTCGTGTTGTGGATTGGTTCTCGCAGGCTGATTAAGCGAAAAACCTTTGATGAGTACATCGAAAAAATGTACTCCATTTGAGAGACAACGATTTAGGAGGTGGTCAAGTGGACGATGAAATTATGAGATATAGGGACAAGTTAATCAGACAGGCTCAAAATTTACCTATATGGGAGCGAAAATGCCTGACGGTTGACGAAGCTGCGGAGTATTCCGGCATTGGGCGAAAGAAACTTCGCAGTCTCTTGAAAAAGAAGAACTGCCCGTTTGCTCTCTCTGACGGGTTTCAGCTTCTCATAATCCGAGAGAAATTAGATGAGTATTGCAAAAAGCATAAACGCATTTAAGGAGGCGATGACAAGTGGCAAGACCGAAAAGAAAAGATAAAACGAGGGTTGTACTTAAAACCGGTGAAGGACAGCGTACTAATGGAACTTACTTCTTCCGATGGACGGACAAAAGAGGCGAGCGACATTCCGTTTATGCCAAAACCCTTGATGAGCTTCGCTATAAAGAGGAACAGATAGAGAAGGACAAAAAGGACGGCATTAAAGCAGAGGCACGATTTACGACCGTCAATGATTTGTTTGAACTATGGATTGTTCTGAAGCGTGGTCTGAAAAACAATACCTTTGAGAATTACAAGTATATGTATGAGACCTTTGTCCGCCCAAGCCTCGGTGAACGTAGAATATCTACCTTGAAAAAAACGGACATCAAACGATACTACAACTACCTTGCCGATGACAGGTGTTTGAAGCCGACTACCATAGATAACATTCACACGGTACTTCATCAGGTATTGGATATGGCGGTCGATGATGACTACATCAGAAATAATCCGTCCGACAATGTTCTGAAAGAGCTGAAAAAGTCGATGGCGCTCAGATCAGAGAAACGCAGAGCGTTGACGAGACCGGAACAGGAGTTGTTTCTTGACTATTTGCGTAACACGCCGACCGCTCAGCATTGGTATCCGGTCTTTGCGGTTATGGTGGGAACAGGGTTAAGAGTTGGCGAAGTAACAGGTCTCAGGTGGTGTGATATAGATTTAGACGAGGGTGTTATAGATGTTAATCATACTCTGGTCTACTATGAACACAGGTCAGATGAGGGTAAAAGAGGCTGCTATTTCAACGTCAACACCCCCAAGACTCCGACGAGTAACAGACAGGTTCCAATGCTCGACTTTGTGAAAGAAGCATTCCTGATAGAAAAGAAAAATCAAGAGTTGTTAGACTTACATTGTCAGGTCACGATTGATGGGTATAGCGATTTCATCTTTATCAACCGTTTCGGACAGGCGCAACATCAGGGAACGCTAAACAAGGCGCTCCGTCGCATAATTCGAGATTGCAACGACGAACAGTTGCTCAAAGATGAAAACACAGACCTTTTGCTTCCGCATTTCAGTTGCCACTCCCTTCGCCATACTTTCACAACGAGAATGTGTGAAGCGGGGGTAAATGTCAAGGTAATTCAGGATACCCTCGGTCATAAGGACATCTCTACCACACTCAACATTTACACCGATGTGACAAAAGAATTGAAGCGTTCTGAGTTCGAGGGACTTGACTTATACTTCAAAGCTGAGTAAAATATATAATGTCCTGATGTTTCCGCACAGGGAACATCAGGACTTCTTAAATTGCGAGGGGAAACAATAAGGCTTACACCACTTACACCAATATTTACGCCAAACAGTACCCAAACAACACTTTTTTACACGGAATTATATCTTTTGGAAATTCGCAAAATGCGAAAATGATGGAGGATACAGTAATATGGAAAACTACGCAAAATCGCTCTCTTTCGTCCCCACAATGAAACCGCTGTCAGAATAAATAAAGCAGAGCATATGTTCTGCTTTAGGGAGATTTAGAAATGTTTAAAATAATTAAGAAAACTGGCGCTATATTAATTATTTTATCTCTGTTTTTGTCGCTTTGCGCCTGTGAAGGAAAATTATCTAATGCTATTATAGGTTTATCTGTTGAAGATATATCTGACCAAATATTTGAGATTAATAAAAAATCTGAAGATTTCAAAGTGAATGTAATTAACAGAAATGATTATGAAGCTAGCGATGTTAATGTAGTTATAACAGATGCCTCTATTATAAAAATAGACTTTGAAAAGCAAGAACCAGATTACTTATCTTATAATATTACAGGCTTGAAAGAGGGCACTACTTCTTTTTATTTTGAAACAGCAGATCATCTGGTCAAATCTGATGAAATTGAAATAACTGTTAGATCAAATATAGAAAGTATTAGTTTTAATGATACGTCAGATATAGTTTTAGGACAAGACGATGATAATGAAATTCGCGAGTTTAATGCCGGCACAGATGGGGATATATCAGATGATATATTTGAATTTGTAAGCGAAAATCCTGAAGTAGCCACGATTGGATTTGAAAAAACAAATCAATGTATTATTAAAGGTGTAAATTCAGGTAAAACTTATGTTTATATTAAAACCAAAGACGGCTTGGTTCAATCTGAAAAGCTAAAAGTAATAGTTGAATCTGAAGCAGAGCAAACATATAAAGCTACTGACAGCGAAGATACTAGTGATGATGCTACAATAGATAACAGCAGAACTGTTTATATTACTCCGACAGGTAAAAAGTATCATTATAGAAAAACTTGTGCGGGTAAAAATGCAATTGAAAAAACTTTAGATACTGTAAAAGACAGCTATGGCCCTTGCAAAAAATGTGCTCAATAGTAGTATATAAAAAAGAGGCTTTGCCTATACGGCAAAGCCTCTTTTTAAACTTCTTTAATTAAAACGCAGGTATTTGATTTTAATGTAAATGTTAAATCAAAGGAAATTTCATACATTACCACTTAAAGAGAAAAAAAGAAAGTGAGTTGGCTTTATGAATATAATTAAAATTTCAAAAAAACATGTTGAAGAATGTGTAGATTTATATATTGATGTGTTTACAAAAGCTCCCTGGAATGATACATATAATTCCAGAGAACAAGTGGTTAACTTTTTTCAAAATTACCTAGCCAACAATTATTTTGTGGGTTATGTTTTGAAAGAACAGACCAGTATTATTGCTCTGAGTATAGGAATGAAAAAGCCGTGGATTAATGGAATGGAATATTATATTGACCAATTTTGTGTAAAATCAAACTTGCAGGCAAAAGGGATAGGAAGTTACTTCTTGAAACTGATTGAAAACGAAATAAAAGTTGAAAAAATGAATGCGATTATACTGAATACTGAAAGAGGTTTTCCGGCTGTAAACTTCTATTTAAAAAATGGTTTTCAATTAGTTGATGGGCTTATTACCTTGATAAAATAAAAATATTTTGTAGGATATGCAGTTTATTTTTTGCACTCGAATGAAATACTACTGATGAGCCTAAACAAAATTGACAAAATATGGAATATATAAAGCTTCATGAAATCATATTTGAAAACCTATAAAGTTTATTAATCATATTTTATATTTACGCACGGCGGCATAAAAATCTGCCGCAATAACAGAGTCTTTATTAATAATAGGCTCGGTTAATATGCTGGCGCCTAGCTGAATTTTGTTTTGCAGCTTGGCAGTGTTTTTATCATAAAAATATATTGCACCATCGGATGCTCCAAAGATAAGCTGATTGCCATGTATTTGAAGCGGGCTTTCAACCGTCATTAAATTATCTCCTTGCTGATAAGGGGAGGTGTAAAGCCCCGAGAAGGATGTGGGATAAACTTTTAAAATCTCAAGTGTTTTAGCATCCAGTGCTAGTACACCGCTATCGGATGTTGCCATGTAAACTTTATTATCACAAATCACAGGCCTTGAGCTTACATCCATATGGTATCCAAGATTTTTTTGGAGGATAAGTTGACCGCTATTTGAGTTAAGTATAAATGCGCCTGTATTGCCGCTTGCATAGATAAGGCCATTATGTAAAAGCGGTGTTGCCGAACGAAACCAAGCGGGGCAGGGAAAATCACTTGTGCCTTGCCAAACCTGCTTCCAGTTTATAAGACCGCACCTTACATCTATTGCATACATACATAGCCAGTGCGCATTTACAATAAGCTGATTATTTTGTGCATCAAATATATTGCGGGCAGGTGAATTTTCACATACTAATTTCTCTGATGACCAGATGCGCTCTCCTGTTTTTGAATCAAAGGCTTGTATAAAGCCAGGGCAGCCGCCAAATACCATTTCATTGGCTACAACAATATTAAGGCGTGCGTCATCTATTTTTTTGATTTCAGCTGCCGTTTGCCAGATAAGTTTACCGCTTTGGGCATCAAGGCAGTATATTGTGCCGCTGCTGTCTTCGGCATATACTCGTTCATTATATAAAGCGGCGTCTGCTTTGAATCCATTTTTGGTCATAAACTGCCATTTTATTTTACCACTTTCGCTTTCTAGGCAAAAGATACCGCATTGTTTAGGAAATCCATCATCATTAGTACATACTATAACACTATTTTTATAAGCAAGGGGAGAGGAAAACTGTATATGTCCGGGTAATACCGTTTCCCACTCACAGTCATCAGGTATATAAGATTTAGAACTAAATATAATATCAGTGGATATTGAATTATTAAAAACATTAATCTTTCGCACTCCGGCAGGTGACGAGTCAATTCCGCCGCAGCTGGGTTCTGCAGTGCATATGTTTAGTACCCCTGAATAATTATTTGTTGAGTGGATATGATAATGACCAAATATCCAGGCCTTAAGGCCCAGCTTTTTAAGGTCATATGTTTTGGCGTTGATAGTGGGCTTAAAGCCCTGCGTATCATCACATAAAGTATGATTAAACATAATTATTTTTTTATTGGGTTCAAGCATTTTTATATCATTTTCAAACCAATTCCAGAAATCAGCCTGGTCATAACCGGACGGAAAATCACCTTTTTTAATAGGTGAGGCAATAAAATGGATATTACCGCAGTCAAATGAGTACCATAGTGGTCCGTATAGCCTCTCATAAGTATATTCACCATACGGCCCATCCAAAAAATCATGATTGCCTATTGTATACCGTACCGGACAGCCGATAGTATTACTGTTCATTATCCTATAATGCCTTTTTACTCCATCATCTCGGCAGAGGTCACCAGTGTGAATGAGAAAGGCAGGCTTATGTTCAGCAACTAATTTTTGCAATAGAGGTATAAAAGTACATTTTTTATTCTCAATTTCGGTATCAGATATATGAAGAAAACTATAGTATTCTGATGTAATATAGACTGGGTCAATATAAAAAATATAATCACCGCTATGATTTTCTGTATGTATATACCAGTCATTATGCTTACTGGTAAGCAGCATCACAAAAACAAACTGTGCTTTGCTCCAGCCTTTAAGTTCAAAATAACCATTTGAGTCTGTAAGTGAAATATTAAGCCCATCACTAACTGGTACATGTTTTAGTGCAGTACCATCTAGTTTATTTATAACTCTGCCACAATAACTCATATTAAGCCTCCAAGCTTTTATTATTACATATAGTATAACATTATTATATTTAAGTCAATCAGTTTTTATATTGAAAATATAATGCGTTTATGCTATTATATAGACATATGCTGAGAAAGGAGCTGCGTCTTTGGAAAAGAAAAAAAATATATTTGTTCGGTTTGCAAATGTATGGTATTATTATAAATTTTATGTGCTCATAGGTATAATATTAATTATTGCATTAATAGTCGGTATTAACAGTTGCTTTTTTAGAGAGTCATATGATTTATCTATACTTTATATCACAAGTGAGGACACTGACCGGTTTTCACATTCTGAGGACGTTTTAAATAAGATTGAAACGTTTGTAAGCGACATTAATGGCGATGGGAAAGCAAATGCTGAAATAATTACGATTTCCTACGGTCAGACCCAGGCTGAGCAGCAAAGCGCAGCTGCATCACGTGCTGCTAATATTGCTTATGGCAAAGCTTTGTTTTATATTTTGGATGAGCAAAATTATCAGCAGCTTAAAGAAGGTGGATTTTTAGAGGATATATCAACACTAGGGCAGAGCCAATATCTAGAGCAATACCGATTTTGTATTAATGACAGCAAAATATTTAACTCTATTGATGGCTTTAGTGATATCTCTGAAAAGTATTATTTTTGCATACGGACCTATGACAAATCCAAAGCCGAAAACGAAAAAAACTTCCAGATACAGTACGACAGTGCTGTTTCAACCCTTACAAACATTATAAATGAATATAAATAAATAGAGCGGGCAGTTTTAAGCTGCCCGCTTTATTATACACTCTTTTTAATTAGTTCGTATTTATGTTTAGTGGCTATTCCACCGCGTATATGCCTTTCTTTTAAATTGTTTTCAAGTACGCTTTTTACTTGCCTGTATAGGCCAGAATCAATATACTGTAGTCTGTAGCTTACGTCTTTATGTACGGTTGATTTGGATATTTTAAAGACCGCTGCTGCCTTTCTTACGGTTGCATTGTTATCAATAATATACTTTGCAAGCTCTTTAGCTCGTTCATCACAGGTATAATACACGTTAATAACCCACCCTCTATTACATTCTTTTTTATTAGAATATATGCGGTGGGAATGTATATTATGTTTTTAAATATAATTTACTCTATAGTTTGTATGCTCGTCATCAAGCTCAAAACAATCCTTGAGCGAACTTGATATATACAGTTCATTTTCTGTTACAAATATCGCTGATATTTCCTTGTTGCTACTTAAAAATTCAATCGATTTATCAATTCCCAATACAAAAAACGAAGTTGAAAGGGCATCTCCCATAACAGGGTCATCACAAACGACTGAAACAGAGATAAGGCCGTTATCAGCCGGATAGCCTGTTTCAGGATCAAATATATGGTGATAAAGCTTGCCGTCTTGTGTAAAATTTCGCTGATAGCTTCCTGAAGTTATTACACAAATATCGCTTTTAAATAACCTTCCTAATATATCGCTTTGGTTATACGGGTCCTGTATTCCTATCCTGAAAGGTTCAGTTTTACTTCGGCCGCCTATTACCTGAACGTTGCCGCCCAGATAAATTACAGCGCTTTCAATATCGTATTGTTTAAGTAAGTGAGAAACCTTTTTTGAGCAATAGCCTTTGCCAATCGCACCAAGATCAATACTCATTCCGCTTTCAATTTTAACTGTGTTTTGTATAACCTCTATTTTATTAAAATCTACGTATTCTAAAGTATCTTGAATTTGTTGCTGGCTTGGTACAGTATAGTTTTTATCATTAAACCCCCAAAGGCTTACTATCGGATAAATTGTAACATCAAATGCGCCGTTTACTTGTGACGAATACGTTTTGGCTGTCTGTATAAGCTGAGCGGTTTCAGCTGATACTTCAACAAACTCTCCTGCGCTTTGGTTTATCATAGCTATCTCACTTTGTGTATCGGTAGCAGACAAAAGCTTTTCAATCCGCTCAACCTCCGCTTGAGCCGACTCAAGTGCAGCTTTAGCATTTTTGCCTGTGGCTGTTATTTCAATCACTGTATCCATTGCAAAAAAGCTTGTTTTTAATGTGGTGTTAGGCTCTGAACAAGCGCAGGCCGTAAAGCACAATATTAATATATTTATTAATATAATTAATTCTTTCATTTTGAATCCAAATAATTCTGCAATATTATTTTTGCAGCAAGTGCGTCAATAGTCTGCTTGCGTTTTTTGCCATAAGTGTTTGTAATGTTCATATACCGTTCTGCCTCTTTTGTAGTAAGGCGCTCATCGAGATATACTATTTCAGTTTCAGGAAGTAAGCTTTTTAAAATGTCTGCAAATGCCATGGTATGCTGGGCTCTAAATCCAAGTGTTGCATCCATATTTTTAGGTAGCCCCAGCACAATTTTTTTAGCGTTTAGTTCTTTATAATAATCCGCGCATTTTTGAGCCGTTTTGTTAGGGTCGCTTTCAGTTATAACAGTGACTGATGAAGATAATATTTCATCCTCGTCTGAAACAGCTATTCCTGTACGCCTTTGGCCATAGTCAATTCCCATAATTCTCATACTTTAATCCTCAATCGGTATTTTATCTAAAAGTTTTTTTGCAATCTCGGCATTTTGCATAGCGCCGCCTTTCAGTACAGTTATTTCCTTATCAAGCGCTACTTTTATTTCTTGCTCGTCTTGTACCAGCAGATCAAAGTCTCTAAGCGCTTTTTCAACATCAAAATTAGTACTGCTCTGCATATACTTTTCAAGATTCATGCGTTTTGCAAAATCATGCACCTTGGGGTCATAGTCAATTGCCATAAACGGTTTGTTGAAAATACTAGAGAATATTAATGCATGCAGGCGCTCACTTACAGAAAAGCGGCTCATGCGGATAAGCTCTAATGTTTGCGGGTGGCTAAGCTGGATTGTAGCGAGAATATGCTGACAGTTTAAACATTTGGACAATTCGTCCAGCGCAGCCGGGTCCTGATTATAATGCACTGGTAGAAGAACAGGAATAAAATTATATTTTTCCGATATGCAGTCAATGAATTTTGCAAATTTTTCTAAAAAGTTAGAATTTCTATGGCTGCCTCTTATGTTGATACAAATAAGTTCCTTATCTTTTGGTATTTCAATATTGGCAATACTGCTTTTTTTGCTGAACATACTGCTGGATAGAGTAAATGTTTCATCTGCTGTGACAAGCATATTTCTGTTTTCTACTCCAATAAATCGCAGAAATTTCATTGAATTTCTATCCCGCAGTGAAATATAAGTTGTCTTATTTAATGCACGGCGGGTCATATTTCTATGATGCTTTTTTATTATTGGTCCTACACCGTTTCCATACAGCATGGTTTTACATCTACAGCGTATGGCAAGGTTTAAGACAAAAAGATAATATAGAAGTGAGCGGGAAGATGTGACATCCTGAAGCAAAGAGCCACCACCCAGCATAAATAGCTTTGTTCTTTTCATGTGATGATATATTTTAAAAATGTTAAACCGATGAACATATATCATATCGTCCGAATCGTGTTCATTTCTTTTAGATGTTAAAACGACAGTCTTTTCAATATCACAAGTGTTTTTTATATTGGTCATAAGTGCGTTTAGTGCCAGGTCATCTCCCAAATTGCTCCTGCCGTAGTACCCGCTAAGCATTATATCGGTTGGGCGGATTAAATTCTCGACTTTTTGATAAGATTTTAATGCATCAGCGACCATTCTGTTAATAGAATAATTATTTTTAATAAGTTCATAAGCATCTAGGACACTTTGCTCATAATTCTGGGGATTTTTCAGTACATCAATAATCTGATCACATATTACTTTGTCACTAGGGAATTCACAATCTCTGCATGTGAAGTTGGTATCAATACAGGCTTTTTGTGTCTTGTCACTAAACACGCCTATATATCCAAAATCGCCCAACAAAACCACTGGGACTTTACATGCCATTGCCTCTAGAGCAGAGCGGGAAATGCCGACAAAAACATTTGCTATATTGTAAAAATTGTAAACCTCGGTGCTGGGGCCGACCATCTGAATAAAATTATCACAGGTGCGTTTATTTATTTCTTTAACACGCTCTTGCATTTTTTCAAATGCATTGCCACCGCCTACAATTACTATATTTGTATCAGGGCACTGTTTGTATATCTCGTCCGCCATATCGAGCACCTTATTTATATGGATTGTGCTTGCAACATCAATGCGGGAGACACATAGAATAACTTTACTATTTTCTTTAATATTAAGAGACGCTTTAAACTGAAAGTTTCTACGTTTGCTAAAGGTGTTAAGATTTATACCATTTACAGTAATAGTGACATTGTCAGGATTATAATTATAGTTTTCTACCAAGTAATTTTTTAGGTCTTGGCTTACCGCCAATGAATGGGTACCCCACCTGGAAAATTTCTTTTCCCAGTATCCTAGTGAAAATCTACCATGTACGGTTGTTATGAATGGTATACGATATCTTTTACAAATAAAATTTGCTATGAAATTAGATATTCTTGTATGAGAATGAATTATGCAGTCACGATGTGCCTTGACAAATTTCTTTACTATTTTATATGATTTTAATAGATTACATAATTTACGTGAGTTAAGTGGCGCATAAATATGATTAATATCATTTTTACTTAATTTTTCTTCTAAGATTCCGCCGCTAGAAATTATTGTCACATTATGACCAAGTGACTTAAGGCCAAGCGCTAATTCGTAAATATGAGTTTCAGCGCCGCCAATATTCATAGTCATACATAGCAGTACTATATTTTTAGGCAAAAACTATCACTCCTACTTGTTAATTAAACTTAATTATAATATAATATTGTCGGCCTTACAAGTGATTTTTTATTTATGTGGCTATTTTAAATTTTAATGTATTTTTTGTAAAAATGCTATTGACGGATAAGTATTAAATGTGGTATAATTCATGTTACCTGTAATAGGGCTTATTTTTTTGTGTTAAAATATGTCTTAAAAATTAAGCAGGGAGGCCAAATAAACGGGAGGTGCCGAATATGCGCGTTAAGATTACTCTTGCGTGTACAGAATGCAAGCAAAGGAATTACGACACTGTAAAAAACAAGAAAAACGATCCAGACAGGCTGGAAATGAATAAATATTGCAGGTTTTGCAGGAAGCATACTTTGCATAGGGAAACCAAGTAATATTTAAGACTTAGTTAAGGAGGATAATGCCATGGCAGATAAGGCTGGCAAAAAGAAACGCAAGTCTATATTTTCCAGAATAGGTGGATTTTTTAAAGAGGTCAGGATAGAGACTTTCAAAAGAATCACTTGGCCAACCCCTAAGCAGGTTTTAAACAATACAATAGTTGTATTGGTTACGGTGCTTGTTGTTGGTGTTCTGATTTGGATATTGGACTTTATTTTTACAGGCGGACTGCAATTCGTTCTTAATGAGTTACCGGAAATAATGGGTAAATAACTTATAAAGGAGGAGAAATTCCTAATAGGGAATTTAAAAAATGTATGTCTGCTAAAGCACAATGGTATGTTGTACATACCTATTCAGGTTATGAAAACAAAGTAGCCGCCGATTTGGAGAAAATCATTGAAAACAGAAAGCTGGAGGATATGATACTTGACATTCGTGTTCCTACTGAAACTGTTGTAGAAACAACAGAGAAAGGTAAAAAGGAGCATGAGCGCAAGGTTTTTCCGGGTTATGTACTTATTAAAATGGTTATGAGTGATGAGAGCTGGTATATAGTACGGAACACCCGTGGTGTCACCGGTTTTGCGGGCGCCACCACTAAGCCTATCCCTCTTTCTCAGGCTGAGGTTGATAAGCTGGGCGTTGAAAAGCGAGTGGTTTACAATGATTTTGAAATAGGTGATAATGTCAAGATAGTTGACGGTGCGCTTACCGGCTTTGTCGGTGTTGTAGAAGAGATTTCAGATGACAAGTCTAAGCTCAAGGTGATTGTATCTATGTTTGGAAGGGAAACACCGGTTGAGCTAATGGTAGAACAGGTTATGCCTGTAGAATAGAATAAGCTGCGCTTTTGCGCGTTTATTATTGTATGTGCCTTTTGGTACAGCAAGTGGGAGGAAACTTTAAGTTTCCGAAAATTAACCACATATTTGTTAGGGAGGTGTTCTAGTTGGCACAAAAAATTGTAGGGTATATCAAACTTCAGATTCCAGCGGGAAAGGCGACGCCAGCACCACCAGTAGGTCCGGCTCTGGGCCAGCATGGTGTAAACATTATGGCGTTTGCAAAAGAGTTTAATGAAAGAACAAAGAATGATATCGGATACCTTATTCCAGTTGTTATCACTGTATATGCGGACCGGTCATTTACCTTTATTACAAAAACTCCGCCTGCAGCAGTACTAATCAAAAAAGCAGCTGGGATTGAGAGCGGGTCTGGCGTACCTAATAAAACAAAGGTAGCAAAAATAACCAAAGACCAGGTAAAGCAGATTGCAGAGCAGAAAATGGCAGACCTTAATGCTGCTACTGTTGAGGCTGCAATGAGTATGATTGCAGGCACTGCTAGAAGTATGGGCGTAACTGTAGAAGAGTAGCTTTGCTTTACAAGTGGGAGGAAAATTCCGCAATAACCACAAAGGAGGATTTAATTAATTGAAAAGAGGAAAAGCATATCAGGAAAGTGCAAAGCTGATTGATTCAGCCAAGCAATATGATATTGAAGAAGCTATGGACCTTGTTGTAAAAGCGTCTAAAGCTAAATTTGATGAAACTGTAGAATTACATGTTAAATTAGGTGTTGACTCCCGCCATGCGGATCAGCAGGTTCGCGGTGCGGTTGTTCTGCCGAATGGTACAGGTAAAACTACCAGGGTTTTGGTATTTGCCAAAGGTGATAAGGCAGAGGCGGCTAAGGCTGCCGGCGCTGATTATGTGGGCGCTGAAGACCTGATTCCAAAAATCCAAAACGAAAACTGGTTTGAATTTGACGTCGTTGTTGCAACGCCGGACATGATGGGCGTTGTTGGCCGCCTTGGCCGTGTACTTGGTCCAAAAGGCCTTATGCCTAACCCAAAGGCCGGTACTGTTACACAGGACGTTGAAAAGGCAATTAAGGAAATTAAAGCCGGTAAAATTGAGTACAGGCTGGATAAGACAAATATAATCCACTGTCCTATTGGCAAAGTTTCATTTGGCAAAGAGAAACTAACAGAAAACTTTGAAACACTTATACAGGCGATTATTAAGGCCAAGCCGTCTGCCGCTAAGGGTCAGTATATTAAGAGCTGCGTTTCAGCATCTACTATGGGTCCGGGCGTGAAAATTAGTGTTGCAAAGTATATTTAAGCACTTGACAACAATTAAATAGTATGATAAAATTCTAACAATAATTTTGTTCGCAGACAGCAGGTGCAAAAGCTTAAATGCCATTGTGCAGCCAGCCGAGGAGAAAATTTAGTTAATACAGCTATTTTATGCTCCCTTACTGCGTGTTTGGGAGCATTTTTATTAGTTTTTTTGGGAGGTGAAAACATGCCAAGTAAAAGCATTTTAGAGCAAAAGCAAAAGCTTGTAAACGAGCTAAGTGAAAGGCTTAAAAATTCAGTTGCTGGTGTCTTTGTTGATTACAGCGGTATAAATGTTGCAGATGATACCAAACTCCGTACCGATCTTAGGAATGCAAATGTTGAGTATACTGTTGTAAAAAATACATTAACAAAGCTTGCTGTTAAGGATGCAGGGCTTGATGGTCTGGATGATATTCTTAATGGTACTACCGCACTTGCAACCTCTGCGGATGACTTAATTGCGCCTGCAAAGATAATAGGCGAGTTTGCGGAGAAAAATGATAACTTTAAAATCAAAGCCGGCTTTATGGAGGGCAAGGTTATTAGCATTGATGAGGTTAATAAGCTTTCCAAAATGCCGTCTAAGGAGAATTTACTTTGTATGCTGCTTTATGCGCTTAACGGAAATATTTCCGGCCTTGCAAGGGCTCTGCAGGCAGTAAAGGAACAAAAAGAGGCTGAGGCTACTGCTTAGTGCAGTATATTATTAAATTTATTAATTATTTTAGTACATTAGGAGGTACAAACAAATGGCTGATATAGCAAAATTTATTGAAGAGATAAAAGCACTTAACGTTATGGAGCTTGCCGATTTAGTAAAGGCGATTGAGGAAGAGTTTGGCGTATCTGCTGCTGCACCTGTTGCGGTTGCTGCTGCACCTGCTGCTGGCGCTGCTGCCGCTGATGAGAAAACTGAGTTTGATGTTATTCTTGCAGAAGTTGGCGCGAGCAAAATTAATGTTATCAAGGCAGTTAGGGAAATCACCGGCCTTGGCCTAAAAGAGGCAAAGGACTTGGTAGACAATGCACCAAAGCCGCTTAAGGAAGGCGCTTCTAAGGAGGACGCTGACGCTATTAAGGCTAAACTTGAAGAGGTTGGCGCAAAGGTAGAGCTTAAGTAAGTTAAGATAAACAAAAGCGTGAGGATAATCCTCACGCTTTTATTTTTGTATTATAATTTAATTACCATCCTCGGGAGCTTCCGCCGCCGCCAAATGAACCGCCGCCGCCGGAAAATCCGCCGCCTGAACCACCAAGTCCTCCGCTGCCACTGCCAAAGCCGCCGAATCCGCCGCGCCCGCCAAAAAACCTGCCTGGGCCAAAAAAGCCGCCGAATCCGCCGCGCCCGCCAAAAACAGCACCGAGAACCACAATTACTATAGCAATTATCACTATTGACGAAACTGCATATCCGCCGCTGTCGTCGCCGACTTCAACAACCTCATCCTCGTCAAAGTCAGGCTGTAGCCCATACTCATCATACACCTCAATCAATATTGCCTTATATCCGTTTAAAAGGCCTGATGAATAATCTCCTTCTTTAAAGTATGGCAGCATATAATTATCCTGAATTCGCCCGGTTTTACCATCGTTTAACTGGCCCTCAAGGCCGTAGCCCACTTCGATACGCGACTGCCGTTCATCCAAGGCCACAAGAATAACAACACCATTATTTTTCTGCTCATCACCTACGCCCCAGTCCCTGCCTAGATTAAGAGTATACTCCTCTAGTGGCTCACCCTCAAGCGAAGGAACTGTAACCACAACTACCTGAGCGGTTGTTTTGCTGTCCAGCGATGAACCTAGCCTTACAATTTCGCTTTCTGTTTGCGGGTCAATTATATCAGCAAAATCATTAACATAAAACTCATCAGTAGGTGTTAATGCCAGTGCTGACGGCAGGCAGTTAAATAAAACAATAAAAATTACAACAAAACTATAAATTAATTTTTTATATTTCATTAGTCAAAGTTAACCTGAGGTACATTTTCTGCACCCTCATCAGCCTCAAAATATGGGAATTCGTCAAAATTAAATATCGAAGCAATTAGTGAAGTAGGAAATTTCTTTATCTTTGTATTATATTCCCGTGCCGCATTGTTGTAGTCACGCCGTGTTGTGGCTATCCGGTTTTCAGTGCCGGCAAGCTCGTCTGAAAGCTGAATAAAGTTTTCGCTTGCTTTTAGATCAGGATAATTCTCTACAACTACTAAAAGTCTGCTAAGTGCGGTTGATATTTCTTCATTGGCTTCCATTTTTTCCTCTAAAGTGCTTGCACCGGACATTTTTGTGCGTGCCTCGGTTACTTGGTTAATTGCCTCGGTCTCATGCGAAGCGTAGCCTTTTACTGTTTCAACAAGGTTAGGTATCAAATCCGCACGCCGTTGGAGGCTGTTTTCAATTTCAGATTGCGCGCTTAATACCTTTTCGCGTTCCCCAACAAGTCCATTATAAGAGCTTACAATAGCTATTGCTGCAATAACTATTAAAACAATTACAACAATTAAAGCTATCATTCCTTTGCTGATTTTTTTCATTAATTTTTCACCTCTCTTTATATTATATTATTATACAACATTTTAATTAAAAAGCAATTAAATTTTTACTTTTCATTATAATCAAAGTGTGATAAAATATTAAATCATAGTTTTAAGGTGGTTAGGATGAAAAAAATAATTGATTTTCATGCACATATATTTCCGGACAAGCTTGCTCCTAAAGCGGTAAAGAACCTAAATGAATTTTATAATATTGAAATCATGTGTGACGGGACTATAGACGGGCTTATTGAGCAGATGGACCGTGCAGGTGTAGAAAAATCTGTAGTCCATTCAACCGCAACAACCAGCGCCCAGGTTATGAGCATAAATAATTGGCTATCATCAATTGATAATGATAGATTTATAGTATTTGGAACCATCTATCCATTTTATGAAGATATAGAGCAAGAGGTTGAAAGGATTATTGAACTCGGGCTTAAAGGCATTAAGCTGCATCCTGATTTTCAAAGATGCAATATTGACAGCAAGGAAATGTTCAGGATTTTCAAAGCTGTAAACGGCAGAATCCCCATACTCATACACTTGGGCGACAACCGCTATGATTTTTCCAGCCCTAAGCGTATGGCACGCGCGCTTGACGCTTTTGGTGACCAGGTATTTATTGGCGCTCATTTAGGAGGCTATTCTGCTTGGGATGAGGCAATGGAGTGCCTTTGCGGGCGAAATATTTATTTAGATACGTCAAGCTCTATGCGGTTTATGGAACCATCGCGCGCTTATGAAATAATACAAAAGCATGGCACTGATAAAATTTTATTTGGCAGCGACTATCCGATGTCTAATCCCAGCTATGAGCTTGAAATACTTAAAAAGCTGGGGCTTAACGAAAAAGAAACTGAAGATATTTTATATAATAATGCTTGCAGAATTTTATAGTTATGTATTATAATTATTATATAACTCTAATGATAGGGGTGTCAGGATGAGGCGTGATAAGGTGAATTACTATCTTGATATAGCAGAAGCGGCCATTGGCAGGGGAACATGCCTGCGCAGAAACTATGGCGCTATAATTGTTAACAATGACCAGATTATATCTACAGGTTACAGCGGTGCGCCAAGAGGGCGTAAAAACTGCTGTGATTTGCAGTATTGTATCAGGGAACAGCTTAATCTTAAGCGCGGGGAAAGGTATGAGCTATGCCGCTCTGTCCATGCAGAGGCTAACTGTATTATTTCAGCATCCCGCAACGATATGATAGGTTCAACATTATATCTTGTTGGCAAGGACGCTGTAAGCGGTGAATATGTTAAAAACGCCAACTCCTGTACAATGTGCCAGCGTATGATAATAAATGCTGGAATAAAAAATGTCATTGTCAGGGACTCAAAGGATGAGTATCGGGTAATTGAGGTAAGGGACTGGATTTATAAAGACAGTTCACTTTCCGGAGACTCTGATTATTAAAAGCAAAAGCAGCCGCTTTTATTGCGGCTGCTTTTATCTGAGTTAGCACTTGCAGTCTTTTTTATTATCCGGTGGGAAAAACTCATTGGTCGGGAAGCACAGTTTTTCAAAGAAACTGCAGGGTTCCTCTTCACATGGGCCTTTGCATTCTTTTTCAGGCAGGCAGAACTTTGCGGACGGTATCAGAATCTGAACGTCGCGAATAATTCTGACAATGCTGAAAATACCAATTGTAACTACAAGTTGTTTTTCTGCATCTGAGGTCAGACCGTCGCAGAAGCAGCTGGAAACGCAGGTTGGCAGCGACATAACGTCTGTCTCATGGCAGCAGCAGTCACATTTTGGAGAAAGGACTTTTGTGCTCAGTATTATCGGATCAACCACTTCAACCTGTGCAGTAGGCAGATTTTGTACAGGCCTTGCTTGCTTGTCAAGCTCTCCGCCGCTGAACTGGGATGAGAAGGTATAAGTGTTTCCTTCACTGCCAAACAGTATTACGCGTTTGTCGGCTGAAGCCAGACCGCAGATAATCTCTGGGCGGTTGTTGCAGGTGTAAACCTCAAACTCCAGCTTTAAGAAAAACATTATATCTATCGAATAATAGCCTTTGTTAAACGGCACGGGCTCTAAATCTACCAATGTCCATAAAAGCTTGGCATCTCTGGCGCGAACATTAACCGCGCAGTCTACCAGCTGCTGGTCACGTGGACTTAGATAAACCCTCAGGTCTGCAAAGCAGTCTTTATCCTTACATGTGTCATATATTCTCTGAACATTGACACACACCTCATCGGCATAATTCTTTATGCCGCATTCACAATTATTGGTGTTGATATCCATGAATATCCTCCTATAAATTTATTTTGTTCCAATATCATAATATGTCTTTGCTCCAAAAAGGTTAAAGGTAATAATAAATTAAACTTTTCTCTTGCGTTATTGACTATAGTGTGTTAAGATATATGTATATTTTTTGGAGGTATTATTATGAAAGTGAAAAAGATTATTGCGCTGGTATTGGTGTTTGTAGTGGCTCTTTCAGTCTGCGGTTGTGCCACTAACTCATTTGCAGAGCAGGAGCAGAATGTTATCCATGGGTTTATGAACGGGCTTAAAATTTACAGCATTGATGAGATGACAAATTATATTGAGTCATTCCCTAACAGCGATAACTCTATCTATGTAAATGATGTATTTAGTGATGAGAACTTTGTAGAAGTTTACAAAGAGGCTAATACACATATGTCATATACCATAGCAGATAAGAAAGTGGATGGCGCTGCTGTGGTAACTGTTACATTTGTTGATATACAGAAACTGTATGCGGATACTGTAGCTACAATGTTTACATCAGCAAACACTGATGAGGGCCTAAAAGAACTGCTTATGGATGAGAACACTGATGCGCAAGCTTTAATTGCTGCATATATGTTAAACACTTTGCAAAATTCAGATGTTGAGACTGTAACTGAGGAGTTTAGGCTTACAACATATAAAGACGGCAACAGCTTTAAAATAAGAACAGATGATGAGCTTAAAAAGCTTATGACAGGTAAACTGTCCCTTTCAAGAAATGTCACACTGGATGATATAGCTAGTGGTAATGTTGACACAAATGTAGCATAAATTTTAAAAGAACCGCCTGCAATTTTTGCAGGCGGTTTTTTATTAAAATTCTATTTGAGGTCAATAATAATTCCAGAGGTGATTTTTTTGTGGGTAAAACGCTCTGGAATTGTTTTTTGTATAATTTCGTTTATGTTTGTGCTGCTCGGACTTAGGCTTTTTTATGTCACTTATGGTGAACCTGGGTATATGGCGCAGGCTGCAATGGGCAGCAGGCAATCAACCCTTACATTATATAGGACAAAAGGAACTATTTACGACTCATCGTTACAGCCGCTTGCTGGTAAAAATCAATGCTATTATTTAGTTATAAATCCCAGAAATTTTGACCGTTCAAAAATTGATATTATTAGTGAAATTACGGATACTGATAAAGATAGTCTTGTTGAAAAACTTAACTCACAGGGCGTTTTTTGCCTGCGTTCAAGCACACAGCCTGAGCCTATTGCCGGTGTCTACTGCTATGAAGGCGAGTATCGGTATGCTGATCAACCTGTTGCACAGCATATTTTGGGTTATCTTGACAGTGACCTTGTAAAGGGTGTTGCGGGCATTGAAAAAGAGTATGATGATGAGCTTTCATATTTTTCGGCTGAAAAATCAATAACATATGAGAGCGACGCTGTTAATGGAGTTATAGCAGGACTAGGGATAACTGCTAAATCAAGCGGTTCAAATAGTGACAACGGTATAGTTTTGACATTGGACAAGGGCTTGTGTGAGGCTTTGGAAAAAAGCATGAATGAGCATGTCAGCTCCGGCGCTGCTGTTGTCATGGATTGTGTAAGCGGCGAGATACTTGCAATGACATCAAGGCCCAGCTATGACGAGGAGCATATATCTGATTATTTAAACTCTGAAAATGGTGAATTGATAAACCGCGCTATTACAAACCAGCCTATAGGTTCCGCCTTTAAAATAGTGGTAGCAGCCTGTATAATTGAAAACAACCTGGAGAACTTTACCTATGACTGCAGTGGCGGTATTGAAATAGGCGGCAGGGTTTTTGCCTGCCACGATACTAGCGGGCATGGGCATATGAACTTAAATGATGCATTTGCAAATTCCTGCAATTCATATTTTATCGCTGCAGGACAATTGTTAGGTGCAGATAAAATGATAGAAATGGCAAAGAGAATGGGGTTTGACAGCTCAATACAGATAATAAGAAATATAAGTGCCCCTGCTGGTAATTTGCCTGAAATATATGAAAATTATCCGGCGCAGGCCACTGCAAATATTAGTATTGGCCAGGGTGAGCTGCTTGCAAGCCCGCTGCAGGTCGCACGCTTGACGGCGATTGCGTGTAACGGTGGATTTTTAGTAACTCCTTCAATATATAACGGTATGTATCTTAATGGTGAGGTGACCAGCCAACCGTCCTATAATTTTAGGACACAGGCAATTTCAAGTGATGTGGCAGAAAAGCTAAGACAGATGTGTATCAACACAGTTGAAAATGGTACGGGTAAAAGCGCAAAACCAGATGAGGGCGGTGCCGGAGGTAAAACTGCCAGTGCTCAGACCGGAAAGACTGTGGACGGCATCGAAATTTTAGATACCTACTTTACAGGCTTTTATCCTGCCGATAACCCTCAGTACGTGATTACAGTGTTTGCAAACGGCGGTAAGAGCGGGTCGGCAACCTGTGCGCCTGTTTTTAAAGAAATATGTAATTTTATCGCTCAAAACCGTTGACTGTTAAAATAATTGTGGTATAATTAAGCAAGTATAAGTTTTGCTTTGTCAATGAAGGGATTTGCCTGTAGGCATGCAGTATTCAGAGAGAAAATCAAATGCTGAAAGATTTTTTGCTGCAGCTTATTTGGCTGCCGGTTCCGGAGACAAGGCCGCATGTCAGCGTTATAGATAGTTTAAGGAGGCACTTTGTGCAATTGGGGTGGTACCGCGGATTTATTCGTCCCCATTTGGCATGGTGCCTTTATATTTTGGAGGCTAAATAAATGCAATACATAGGTCTTAATGATTTAAGGGAAAAATTTCTGAGCTTTTTTGAAAGCAAATCGCACTACAGGCTTGAAAGCTTTCCGCTTTTGCCTATTAATGACAACAGCTTGCTTTTAATTAATTCCGGGATGGCGCCTATGAAAAATTATTTTTTGGGCAAAGAAGTCCCGCCCGCAAAGCGCGTTACAACCTGCCAAAAATGTATTCGTACGCCGGATATTGATAACGTCGGCAAGACTTCCAGGCATGGCACTTTTTTTGAGATGCTGGGCAACTTTTCGTTCGGCGATTATTTTAAAAGAGAGGCCTGTGCCTGGGCATGGGAATTTGTAACGGACGAACTTAAAATACCGGTGGACAGGCTATATGTATCTGTATATAAAGATGATGATGAGGCCGCTAAAATTTGGGTTGATGAAATAGGAGTGCCGGCAGAAAGAATTGTTCGGCTGGGGAAAGAGGATAATTTCTGGGAGATTGGCAGCGGGCCGTGCGGGCCTTGCAGCGAAATATA
>ERZ826242.1697-NODE-1697-length-22469-cov-3.230838_pt1 | contig 22469 bp, 18 predicted proteins | sample MGYA00519871_ERZ826242 | MGnify/ENA primary metagenome ERZ826242 (study PRJEB31778, sample SAMEA3449226) | human gut metagenome | biome: human gut; feature: human-associated habitat; material: faeces | place: United Kingdom | collected 2010/2012 ...
GGTTTCGCCATTCGATATTCTTATCTTGTATCGATTCCGGCAATCCTGGGTGCTATGATTCTTGAATGTGGAAAACTGGAATCAAAATCTGTCACCTGGTCTCTTGGATTCAGTTATGCAGCAGGTATGCTCACCGCAGCTGTCGTCGGATATTTTTCCATTCGATTTATGCTGGCTTTTATAAAGAAGAAAAAACTTCGCATTTTTTCCATCTATTGTTTTATCATGGGGATTCTTGCGATCGTCTGTTATTTTGTGTAGAGCATATCAGATAAGGGGAGGAGATAACATCTATGCCGTCAACGGGGACACGAAAAAAAAAGAGTACTGCCGGAAGGAAAACAACCCGTAAAAAAACACCTTCCGCTAAAAAGCGCCAGAAACAGGCGTATAACCGGGAGCTGGTTACAGAGATCACGATCTTGATCACACTGGCTGTTTCCGTACTGCTGGTGATCAGCAATTTTGATATCGGTGGAAAAGTAGGAACTGTTATCAGTCAGTTTTTTTTCGGACTGTTCGGCTGGATGGCCTATCTGTTTCCGGTAGTTCTGTTTATGGGAACTGCATTTGCTATCGCAAATTATGACAATGACCTGATGTCTCGGAAACTCTGGGGTGTCGCACTGGCATTCTGGTGTCTTACTACACTGATTCACCTGTTTACTCTCGGCTGTCTGAAGGGAGATACGGTAAGCGGATATTATACTTATTGTTCACAGCACAAAACCGGCGGCGGAATCATCGGTGGTGCAACAGCAAAGTTTTTATGTGTTTCCTTTGGTACTGCAGGTGCTTATGTACTGATGTTTATTTTTCTGATCATCTCTGTGATCATTATCACGCAGCATACGGTTCTTGCGCCATTAAAGAAAACCGGTGAAAAGGTATATCAGGAAGCACTTGAAAATCACGCCCGCAGAGTAGAAGAACGTGGGGTGTTTGCACTGGAAGAGACGAAGCTGCCAAAAGGAAAAGAAAACAATACTGTTCCGGAAAAAGAAAACGCGAAAGAAAATATAAAAAAAGAAAAACAAAGGCAACGGGAAGAACGCAGACTGGCCCGTGAAGCCGCAAAAGCAAACGCGACTTCTCCCGCCATGCCGGAGATTCATATCGAACGTCCTGCCCCTGTCCCTGAAGAACCTGTCAATGCCATCCGGCAGGAGCTTCCGTTTGATGTACAGGAATTAAAACCTGTTACAAGCGACGAAGTACAGGCAGACCCGGATATATCAAAAGAGCAGGATACTGTTACAGAATCTCATACGGAAAAAGCCACCCGTAACAGAAAGCCGCGTTCCTCGCAGGAAGAGATAGCAAATGGTATAGAAAATATTCAGCAGGAAATCGCCAGAGAACCTGTAAAAAAAGAATATGTTTTTCCGTCGGTTGATTTTCTGAAACGAGGCGATCGAAATGCATCCGGAGATTCTGACGACCATCTGCGTGAAACTGCCATGAAATTGCAGACAACCCTGCACAATTTTGGTGTAAACGTAACCATCACCAATGTAAGCTGCGGGCCAACTGTGACCCGATATGAATTGCAGCCGGAACAGGGGGTCAAAGTCAGTAGAATTGTAGGACTGGCAGATGATATCAAGTTGAATCTTGCAGCTGCCGATATTCGAATCGAAGCACCGATCCCCGGAAAAGCAGCTGTCGGAATAGAAGTTCCAAACGCTACCAACAGTCCGGTTATGCTTCGGGATCTGTTAGAGACAAAGGAATTCCGAGAATTTTCATCTGAACTTGCATTTGCCGTCGGTAAAGATATTGGAGGAAAAACAGTTGTTGCAGATATAGGTAAGATGCCCCATCTGCTGATTGCCGGTGCTACCGGATCCGGTAAATCCGTATGTATCAATACTCTGATCATGAGTATCATCTATAAAGCCAGACCCGATGAAGTAAAGCTGATCATGATTGACCCGAAAGTAGTGGAGTTAAGTGTCTATAATGGTATTCCACATCTGTTCATTCCGGTAGTCACTGACCCGAAAAAAGCTGCCGGCGCATTGAACTGGGCTGTGGCAGAAATGACTGACCGCTATAACAAATTCGCAGAATACAACGTTCGTGACCTGAAAGGATATAATGCGAAAGTGGAGCAGCTGGCTGATATAGAAGACGAAAACAAACCTCAGAAACTTCCAAAGATCGTGATCATTGTAGACGAGCTGGCAGATCTTATGATGGTAGCTCCCGGCGAAGTAGAAGATGCGATCTGCCGTCTGGCTCAGCTGGCCAGAGCAGCCGGTATTCATCTGATTATTGCTACACAGCGGCCATCCGTCAATGTCATCACAGGACTGATCAAGGCAAACATGCCATCCCGTATTGCTTTTTCTGTATCTTCGGGTGTGGATTCGAGAACGATTTTGGATATGAATGGAGCAGAAAAACTTCTGGGAAAAGGAGATATGCTTTATTATCCACAGGGATATCAGAAGCCGGTGCGATTGCAGGGAGCTTTTGTATCAGATAAAGAAGTGGGAAAAGTTGTGGAATTTCTCACAGACAATCATCAGACGGATCAGGTATATGACAGTAAGATCACTGATATGATGAATGCTTCTCAAAGCAGCACTTCAGGATCAGGTTCCGGACAGGATCTGGATGCTTATTTCGTGGATGCAGGAAAATTTATCATTGATAAAGACAAAGCTTCTATTGGAATGTTACAGCGTATGTTCAAGATCGGCTTTAACCGGGCTGCCCGCATAATGGATCAGTTATGTGAAGCCGGTGTCGTAGGTCCGGAAGAGGGGACGAAGCCACGAAAAGTTCTGATGTCGATGGAAGAATTTGATACTTATATTGAAGAATGTTTATAACATATATTTTTTTAAAGGAGAATAAAAATGAGATGTTCAAATTGTGGAGAGCCGATTGAAGAAGGACGACTTTTCTGTTTGAATTGCGGTCAGGAAGTACAGTGGGTTCCTGATTATGATTCCTTTGGCGATTATATGGTTCAGGAAAAACTGAAAAAAGAAAAAGAACAGGCAGAAGCCGCCGCTGCCAGAAAGCGTGCAGCGATCGCAGCTGAGAACCGCCGTCGAAAAAAAGCGAAGAAGAAACGGATGATCCTGGTATCTGTCGCCGGTGTTCTTGTTCTGGTTGCTGCCGGTCTGTTTTTCAAACTTGGTATGGACAAAAAAAATTACAACGATTTTGATTACCAGATCCGCATGGCAGATACTGCATTTTCCAATCACAAATACGAAGAAAGCTATAAATTTGTAGAACGTGCTGTCAGTCTGAATGATTCGGACGTTGATGCAAAACTTCTTCTGGCACAGGTACAGGTTAAGCTGGAAAAGACGGATCAGGCAATCAAAACGCTTCAGGATGTTATTCGTCTGGAACCGGATAACCAATCCGCTTATAATCAGCTCATCAAAATATATATGGAAAATGATCAGCCCGATGAAGTGAAAAATCTGCTGGACAGCTGTGATAATGATGACATACTGAATAAATTTTCTGCTTACATCAGTAAGAATCCGGTATTCAGTCTTCCGGAGGGCAGCTATGACGAGCCGAAAACTCTTTCTTTATATTCCAAAGAGGACGAAGATCAGATTTATTATACCACCGACGGAACAGATCCGACTTCCTCAAGTAATCTGTATACCGACAGTATTGCACTCAAAGAAGGTCAGACCATTATCAAAGCAGTTACAGTGAACAAAAAGGGGATTACAAGCGATATTGTCAGCAAAACATACACGATTGCTTACGAAGCTCCTGACCCGCCGCAGATTTCTCCGTCATCCGGAAGTTTTACCACAGACATGGATACCAATATCTATATCATTGTTCCAAAAGGATGCAGAGCATATTATGCATTTGATAAAAAACCAACGATTGCCGACGAACTGTATCAGGAAGATCAGCCTGTAAAGATGTTAAAAGGAACACATACTTTCTATGCGATTCTTGTCGACGAACACAATAAAGTCAGCAGTCCGGGCAGCGCAATCTACAAACTTACAGAAGCCAAATAGAATCTATTGATTTTTCTACATTTTTATGGCAAAATAGACAGAGGATTATAACACGTTACCCTATGAAATTGTGCCGTGTTAAAATAAAAATAACTAGGAGGATGTTATGTACAAAATTATCAAAGCGGAAAAACTGAATGAGATTGTATATCTCATGGTTGTAGAAGCACCGATGGTAGCAAAACACTGTCAGCCAGGTCAGTTTATCATTGTAAAAGAGGACGATGCAGGAGAGCGTATTCCTCTGACAATCTGTGATTACGACAGAGAAGCTGGTACTGTAACAATTGTATTCCAGCCAATCGGAGCATCTACAGAAAAATTTGCAAAACTCCAGGCAGGAGATTCTTTTGAAGATTTTGTAGGACCTCTGGGATGTCCGTCCGAATTCGTGAACGAAGATCCAGAAGAACTGAAAAAGGAAAAAATCTTGTTTGTAGCAGGTGGAGTTGGTACTGCGCCGGTTTACCCACAGGTAAAATGGCTGCATGAACATGGTATTGATGCCGATGTTATCGTTGGTGCAAAGACCAAAGACCTGATCATTCTGGAAAAAGAGATGGAAGCTGTAGCAGGCAACCTGTATATTACAACAGATGACGGATCTTATGGAAGAAGTGGCATGGTAACAAAAGTAATCGATGATCTGATCGCCGAAGGAAAAACTTATACAAAATGTGTAGCTATCGGACCGATGATCATGATGAAATTCTGCTGCCTGACCACTCAGAAATATAATATTCCTACTATCGTTTCCATGAACCCGATCATGGTAGACGGTACCGGTATGTGCGGTGCATGCCGTTTACAGGTAGGGGATGAAATCAAATTTGCATGTGTAGACGGACCGGAGTTTGACGGACATCTGGTTGATTTTGATCAGGCAATGAAACGTCAGCAGATGTACAAGACAGAAGAGGGACGTGCAATCCTGAAACTGCGCGAAGGAGATACACATCATGGTGGATGCGGAAACTGCGGAGGTGACAACTAATGGATATGTTAAAAAAAGTTCCTGTAAGAGAGCAGGATCCAAAGGTAAGAGCAACGAATTTCGAAGAAGTTTGTTATGGATATAATAAAGAAGAAGCAATGATGGAAGCACAGAGATGCTTTGGATGTAAAAATGCAAAATGTATCGAAGGCTGTCCGGTTTCTATTGATATTCCTGCATTTATCGGCAGAGTGAAAGTTGGAGAGATTGAGGAGGCTTACAAAATTCTTTCTCGGTATACATCTCTTCCGGCTACTTGTGGACGTGTATGCCCGCAGGAGAACCAGTGTGAAGGAAAATGTATCCGCGGAATCAAAGGCGAGGCTGTTTCCATCGGTAAGCTGGAGCGTTTTGTAGCAGATGCAGCTGCAAAATTCCATTATCGTCAGCAGGATCCGGCTCCGGCAAACGGACACAAGATCGCAATCGTAGGTTCTGGCCCTGCAGGTCTGGCCTGTGCAGGTGAGCTTGCAAGAATGGGATGTGATGTTACAATTTTTGAAGCATTGCATGAGCCGGGTGGAGTACTTCGTTATGGTATTCCGGAGTTCCGTCTTCCGAAAAAGCGGATTGTTGCAAGAGAGATTGACAATGTAACAGATCTTGGCGTTAAAATTGAGACAAACGTAGTTATCGGTAAAGCAGTAACCGTTGATCAGTTGATCGATGAGGAAGGTTTTGAGGCTGTATTCATCGGCTCCGGAGCAGGTCTTCCAAAATTCATGGGTATCGAGGGAGAAAACGCAAATGGTGTATTCTCCGCAAACGAGTACCTGACAAGAAATAATCTGATGAGCGCATACAGAGAAGATTATGATACACCAATTCACGGCGGCAAGAAAGTAGCAGTAGTTGGTGGCGGTAACGTAGCAATGGATGCAGCAAGAACCGCTCTTCGTCTTGGCGCAGAGGTTCATATCGTATACAGAAGAAGTGAAGCAGAACTTCCGGCCCGTGTGGAAGAAGTTCATCATGCAAAAGAAGAGGGTATTATCTTCGATCTTTTGACAAATCCGGTGAAGATTCATGAGGATGAGAACGGATGGGTATCCGGTCTGGAATGTGTTCGTATGGAGCTTGGTGAGCCGGATGAGTCTGGAAGAAGACGTCCGCAGATGATTCCGGGTTCCAACTTTGTCCTGGATGTTGATACCGTCATCATGTCTCTGGGAACTTCTCCAAACCCGTTGATTTCTTCAACAACAGAGGGTCTGGAAGTAAATAAATGGAAATGTATCGTAGCTGACGAGCAGAACGGAAAAACAACCAAAGAGGGTGTTTATGCCGGTGGTGATGCAGTTACAGGTGCCGCTACTGTTATTCTTGCAATGGGTGCAGGAAAGCATGCAGCACATGCAATTTATGAGTATGTGACAAACAAATAAGTCACATCGATTTCGGGTCGAGCATATGCGAGACCATATCAAAGCAAGTTACACAGGCTGGAAAGATCCGCCTTGTTTGTAGCTATATAATATCCTATCCTAATACAAAAAAAGCTGCGAAAGCAGCTTTTTTTGTATACCATATTTTTTTTACTTTACTCATCAACAGAAGGATGTTTTTTCATGTAAGTATCCATGATATCTTTTAACTGATCTCGATACTTAAGTTCCGTATGTACTTTGAATGCATCCGGATCAATAGGAAGATTTAAGTCTGTCAGCCGGCGGATACTCCAGATGTAAAGAATATCCAGTGCCGGAATCAGATCCTCGCCCAGCGGTGTGAGAATATATTCGACTTTTAATGGGATTGTGTTATACTGAATCCTTTGTACCAGTCCGTCGTGGGTCAGTTCCTTCAACTGCTGACTTAAAACTTTTTCACTGACACCGAGTGTCTTTTTTGTTTCGTTAAAACGAATTTTTCCATAATGGTGGATATGATGAAGAATCGTCATTTTCCACTTTCCGGAAATACAATTTGTAACAAAATGATAGGGATTGACAGTTTGTTGCATGAAATGTATTTCACCTCCGAAATTTTTCTTTTTGTTAATTTTATTTGGTTTGAAAAAGTAATTTAGTATCAAAAGAGTAACTATAGTGTAACAGTTTCTGAAAAAAAATTCAATGGATTCAGGGAAAAAACATTAAAATATGATATAATGAACGCAAACGAGTCAACATACTTGTATGATTGACGAGTGGTGAATGCCAAGCATGAACTGTTTTTGTTCATGATATAATGAGCGAAAGAGAGTCAATGTGCCTGTATCATTGATGAAATAATGATCAGTATGAATAATTAATAAAGAAGAAAGGACAGAATTCTTATGAAAAGAGTTTTACTGAAACTGAGCGGAGAAGCTCTGGCAGGAGATAAAAAATTTGGATTTGATGAGGCAACGGTTACCGTTGTCGCAAATCAGGTAAAACAGTTAGTGGATCAGGGCATCGAAGTAGGTATTGTGATCGGTGGAGGAAACTTCTGGAGAGGACGTACCAGCGAGACGATTGATCGTACAAAAGCAGATCAGATCGGTATGCTTGCAACGGTTATGAATTGTATTTATGTATCCGAGATTTTCCGTTCCGTAGGAATGAAGACAAATGTGTTGACACCATTTGAGTGCGGTTCTTTTACAAAATTATTTTCCAAAGACCGTGCAAATAAATATTTTGAAAAAGGAATGGTTGTATTTTTTGCAGGAGGAACCGGTCATCCGTACTTCTCTACAGATACAGCAACCGTTTTGCGGGCTATTGAAATTGAGGCAGATGTAATTCTGCTGGCAAAAGCCATTGACGGGGTATACGACAGTGATCCGAAGACAAATCCGGATGCAAAACGTTACGATGAAGTAAGCATTCAGGAAGTCATTGACAAACAGCTGGCGGTTGTGGATCTGACAGCATCCATCCTGAGCATGGAGAACAAAATGCCGATGTATGTGTTTGGATTAAACGAAGAAAACAGCATTGTAAAAGCAATCAGCGGTGACTTTAACGGAACAAAAGTAACCGTATAAGTATTAGAAGAATAGAGCAGTATTCTGGGAAATATAATACAGAAAATATAACAGAAGGTAAAAAAGAATATATCTGGAGGATTAAAATATGGCAAACGAGACAATCAAACCTTATGAGACAAAGATGAAGAAATCTTACAACAATTTACTGGATGAGTACACTTCTATCCGTGCAGGCCGTGCAAACCCGCATGTTCTGGATCAGCTTCGTGTAGATTATTACGGTGCACCGACAGCTATCCAGCAGGTTGCAAACGTATCTGTACCGGAAGCACGCATGATCATGATCCAGCCATGGGAAGCATCTATGGTGAAAGCAATCGAGAAAGCAATTATGACATCCGACATTGGCATCAACCCGACTAACGATGGCAAATGCATCCGTCTGGTATTTCCGGAACTGACAGAGGAGAGACGTAAAGACCTTGCGAAAGATGTCAAGAAAAAAGGCGAGGCTGCCAAAGTTGCTGTTCGGAACATTCGTCGTGATGCAAATGATGCATTAAAGAAAATGGGTAAAGGCGGCGATATTTCTGAGGATGAGATTAAAGATCTGGAAGATCAGGTTCAGAAACTGACAGATAAATTTATCGCTGAGATTGATGGTGCAATCGCTGAGAAAACAAAAGAAATCATGACTGTATAAGCAGAATACAACAGACTGAGATGAGAGGATGGGGACATGGCGCAGGCTATGTCCTTTTCTGAGAAAGGGGAAAAAATGGAACTTTCACAGTTAAAGATACCAACACATGTTTCAATCATTATGGATGGAAATGGACGCTGGGCGAAATCCAAGGGTATGCCCCGGACTTATGGACATTCCAAAGGAGCAGATGTGCTTATGGATATCTGTGAGGATGCGGATGCACTTGGAATTAAATATCTGACCGTGTATGCATTTTCCACGGAGAACTGGAGCCGTCCGGAAACAGAAGTAAAAACGCTGATGTTTTTGTTTCGCAAATATATCAAAATCTGCTATGGGAAGGCAATGAATAATAATACCCGTGTGCGTGTCATCGGAGATAAGACCGGACTGGCAGAGGATCTCCGGGAGAGCATCCGTGTATTGGAGGAAGATACTGCGAAAAATACCGGTCTGCAGTTTCAAATCGCCATTAATTATGGCAGCAGGGATGAGATGCTGCGCGGTATGCGTCGGATGATGCAGGACTATAAAGAAGGAAAGTTTGCACTGGAGGATGTGGATGAAGCACACTTTTCCAGCTATCTGGATACTGACGGAATTCCTGATCCGGATCTGATGATCCGTACCAGCGGAGAACAGAGATTGTCTAATTATCTGATGTGGCAGCATGCGTACAGTGAATTTTACTTTACGGATGTGCCGTGGCCGAAGTTTGATAAAGCAGAATTGGTGAAGGCACTGGAGGCTTATACCATCCGTGACCGCCGTTATGGAAAAGTAAAAGCATAAAAGGGATTTCTAAGAAAATACCTGAACATAAGAGAGGAAAAAAATATGTTTAAGACAAGACTGTTGAGTGGTATCGTGCTGGTACTGCTGGCGTTGTTATTTATTATTCACGGCGGCTATCTGCTGCTGACAGTACTGGGCATAATCTCACTGATCGGACTGTTTGAACTGTACCGTGTATTCGGTATTGAGAAAAGTGCACCGGGTATCGTCGGATATGTGGCTGCCATTGTATATTATCTGAATCTGGTATTTGATTTTATACCGGATAGTATGATGTTTGTGATGGCACTGCTGATCGTGTGCATGTGTGTATTTGTATTTGGCTACCCGAAGTTTCATGCAAACCAGATCATTGCAGCTTTTTTCGGAGTATTCTATGTGGCAGTAATGCTGTCCTGCATTTATGAGACACGCTCTCTGGAAGGCGGAAAGTACCTCGTATGGTTGATTTTCCTTTGTTCCTGGGGCTGCGATACCTGTGCATACTGCGTGGGTATGTTGTTCGGAAAACATAAGATGGCACCTGTGTTAAGTCCTAAAAAATCAGTGGAAGGTGCTGTAGGTGGTGTGATAGGAGCTGCACTGCTGACGATTATTTACGGATTCCTTTTCCGGGGTTCTATGGATGTGGATGTGCCATATATTTTTATGATGGCGGGTATCTGTGCGGCAGGCGCGCTGATCTCAATGGTTGGCGATCTGGCAGCATCTGCTATCAAACGTAATTTTGAAATCAAAGATTACGGAAAGCTGATTCCGGGTCATGGAGGTATCCTGGACCGTTTTGACAGTGTGATCTTTACCGCACCGATTATTTTTTATCTGACCGGTAATCTGTTACAGCTTGCCATTTAACTACTAACTTTCATGGAAGGAAATATAAATATGAAATATATAGCGATTCTGGGTTCTACCGGTTCAATCGGTACTCAGACACTGGAGGTTGTGCGTGCACAGCAGGATATCAAAGTAACTGCTTTATCAGCCGGTGATAATATCGATCTGCTGGAGCAGCAGATTCGTGAATTCAGGCCGGCTCTCGCAGCGGTAAAGACAGAAGAAAAAGCGAAGGAGCTGGCATTGCGGATCAGTGATCTGAATATCCCTGTTCTGTCCGGTATGGACGGACTGATGGCAGTAGCCTGTGAAAAAAAAGCAGAAGTGCTTGTGACAGCCATTGTTGGCATGCTTGGGATCCGTCCGACCATTGCCGCAATTGAAGCCGGCAAGGATATTGCTTTGGCAAATAAAGAGACGCTTGTGACAGCCGGACATATCATTATGCCATTGGCAAAAAAATGTGGTGTCCGTATTCTTCCGGTGGACAGTGAACATAGTGCAATTTTCCAATCTCTGAATGGAGAGAAAGAACATGGAAATAAGATTGATAAGATTCTGCTGACTGCGTCCGGTGGACCGTTTCGCGGAATGAGCAGAGAAGAGCTTTCACAGGTGCGTCTGGAAGACGCCCTGAAGCATCCGAACTGGGTGATGGGAAGAAAAATTACGATTGATTCCGCTACTTTGGTAAACAAAGGTCTGGAAGTTATGGAGGCAAAGTGGCTGTTTGACGTGGAACTTGACCAGATTCAGGTAGTCGTGCATCCGCAGAGCGTGATCCATTCCATGGTGCAGTATGAAGATGGTGCCATCATTGCGCAGCTTGGCACACCGGATATGAAGCTTCCGATCCAGTATGCACTGTATTATCCGGAACGACGGTTCCTGCGGGGGATGCGTCTTGATTTTTACAAACTGGGGCAGATGACATTTGAAGCACCGGATATGGAGACCTTCGAAGGACTGAAATTTGCTTTGGAGGCAATGCGGCGCGGTGGCAATATCCCGACGGTATTTAATGCAGCCAACGAGAAAGCAGTGGCAATGTTTTTGGAACGCAGAATCGCATTTTTGGATATTCCGGATATTATCGCATCTGCAATGGAGGAAATTGCATATATCAAACATCCGTCGGTAGACGAGATTCTGGCAACGGAGGCAGCGGTATATGAATGGATAGAAAGCAGGTGGTAGGGTGATCATAAAATATATCATAGCGATCTTGCTGTTCAGTGCAATTATTCTGTTCCATGAGCTGGGACATTTTCTGCTGGCAAAAGCCAACGGTATCCGGGTGAATGAGTTTTCACTGGGACTTGGTCCGACCATTGTCGGTTTCACAAAGGGAGAGACAAAATATTCCATTAAGCTGTTGCCCTTTGGCGGCGCCTGTATGATGGAGGGGGAGGACAGTCAGAGTAATGATGACCGTTCTTTTCAGAAAAAATCGGTCTGGGCGCGCATCAGCGTGGTTGCTGCCGGACCGGTGTTTAATTTTATCATGGCATTTGTACTGGCAGTGATCATTCTCGGAAATATCGGAATTTCCGCACCGATAGTGGCACAGGTGGAAGACGGATACGGTGCACAGGCAGCAGGACTGCAGGCCGGTGATGAGATTATAAAAATGAATCATAAGCACATTCATTTTTTTAAGGAAATCAGCATGTATACCCTGTTTCACGCCGGGGAGGCTGTGGAAGTGACTTATGAGAGAAACGGGGAGCGTAATACCGTGGAAGTTCAGCCGACCTACGATGAAGAACAGGGTCGTTACCGTTATGGAATCTATGGCTCCGGAGAGTATACCAAATTCGGTCCGTTAAAGACGCTGCAATACAGTGTGTATGAAGTAAAATACTGGATCCAGTATACGGTGGGAAGTCTGAAAATGCTTCTGACCCATCAGGTCAGCGTTAATGATCTGTCCGGTCCGGTGGGAATTGTAAAAACCATCGGGGATACTTATGACATGAGTAGATCAGACGGTGTTTTTTACGTCTGGATGAACTTATTGAATCTGGCACTGTTGCTGTCAGCAAACCTTGGGGTTATGAACCTTCTTCCGATTCCGGCGCTGGATGGCGGCCGTCTGGTATTTCTGGTGATCGAGGCAATCCGAGGAAAGAGAGTCAGCGAGGACAAAGAAGGCATGGTACATTTTATTGGCTTGTTGTGTCTGTTTGGTCTGATGATCCTGATTATGTTTAATGATATTCGAAAACTGATACCATGATAGTGGATAGGAATGTTCTGTGGATCTGTTTTGAAAAACAGGTACAGCAGGGCTTTCTTATCATTTAAGAGGAGAAAAAAATGGCAGAGAGAAAATCTACAAGAGAAGTACGAATTGGTGATGTGGTCATTGGAGGCAATCATCCTATTGCGATTCAATCCATGACAAATACGAAAACACAGGACGTGGAAGCGACTGTGGCACAGATTCTGCAGTTGGAGCGTGCAGGATGTCAGATCATCCGCAGTACCGTTCCTGACATGGAAGCTGCAAAAGCACTTCAGGAGATCAAAAAACAGATTCATATTCCACTTGTTGCGGACATACATTTTGATTACAGACTTGCCATTGCAGCCATGGAAAACGGTGCGGACAAGATTCGTATCAATCCGGGCAACATTGGTTCTGCTGAGCGTGTCAAAGCAGTGGTAGATTGTGCCAGAGAGCGTAATATCCCAATCCGTGTCGGTGTAAACAGTGGTTCGCTGGAAAAAGAACTGGTAGAGAAATATCATGGTGTGACAGCAGAAGGAATCGTAGAGAGTGCACTGGATAAAGTGAAAATGATTGAGGATTTTGGTTATGATAATCTGGTTATCAGCATCAAATCCTCAGATGTTATGATGTGTGTGAAAGCACATGAACTGATTTCAAAACAGACGGATTATCCGCTGCATGTGGGAATCACGGAGTCTGGAACAATCATCAGCGGAAATATCAAATCCTCCATCGGTCTGGCACTGATCCTAAATCAGGGGATTGGCGATACAATCCGTGTATCTCTGACCGGAGATCCGGTGGAAGAAATCAAATCAGCCAAGCTGATTTTGAAAACACTGGGGCTGAGAAACGGTGGCATAGAGATTGTTTCTTGTCCGACCTGTGGACGTACCAGTCTGGATCTGATCAGTCTGGCAAATAAAGTAGAAACCATGGTGGCAGAATTTCCACTGAATATAAAAGTGGCTGTAATGGGCTGCGTGGTAAACGGACCCGGGGAAGCGAAAGAAGCGGATCTTGGTATCTGCGGTGGAAAACAGGAAGGTCTGATCATCCGTCGCGGAGAAGTGATAAAAAAAGTACCGGAAGCAGAGTTGCTGGAGGCACTGCGACAGGAACTGATCAATTGGAGTGAATAGATAAATGGCAAAAAGCTTTTTTGAAGTATTTCCACAGTTAAAACTGGATACGGATCTGCATGGCATGCTGGATGATGCCACAGTTTCAAAAGTTTCCACAACGAGACAAAGAAACTCTTTGCGTATCTACCTTGGATGCGGCAGACTTTTGCCAAAAGAAAAAATATATTTTCTGGAAAGTGAACTGAAACGACAGCTGTTTCCACATCATACGATGAATATCAAGATCATTGAACATTTTCAGCTGTCTGAACAGTATACACTGAAAAATCTGTTGGATGTGTACTGGAGCAGTATTCTGACAGAATTTCATCGATACAGTCTGTTGGAGTATAACCTGCTGCGTCAAGCAAAAGTAGATGTGGTGGAGGAAAACACATTGCGTATCAGTTTGGAAGATTCTGTACTGGCGCATCAGAAAGAAGAAGAAATCTATCACATTCTGGAAAAAATATTCAATGAACGATGTAATCTGTCCGTGCAGATTCAGATGGAGTTTCATGAGAAAAAAGAATCCAAATACCGGAAAAATGCAGATCTCAAGATGCAGAATGAAGTGGAAAATGTCATCCGTCTGTCCAGTTTTGGTGCAAAACGTCATTCTGAAGGAGAATATCTGGAGAGTGAGGATGCAGGTGCATCGGAAGTACCATGGGAGACCGGGGAGACTGCTGCAAAGCCTGCGAAGAAAGCAGCTCCGGCAAAGAAGACGGAAGCTCCGGCGGCCAAAAAGGAAGCCGTGCCAGCAGGAAAGAAGTCTGCAAAACAGGAAGAACACGGTGGTTTCCGAAAGAATTTTGGCGGCAGCCGGGATTTCCGGGAGCGGGGTTCTTTTAAACATTCTGATAATCCGGATGTGATATTTGGCCGTGATTTTGAAGAAGAGACGATTCGCATTGAACAGATTATGGGCGAGATGGGAGAAGTTGTCATCCGTGGACAGATTCTGTCTATGGACGAGCGTCCGATCCGTGGAGAGAAAACTATTTTAATGTTTTCTATTACAGATTTTACCGACACGATCATGGTAAAAATGTTCTGCAAGGATGAATATCTCAAGGAAATCAAAGACGGAGGGATTGCGAAAGGTGCATTTCTGAAAATCAAAGGTGTGACAACAATTGACCGGTTTGACAGCGAACTGACCATCGGTTCTGTCATCGGTATCAAGAAGATTCCGTCCTTTGTGTCTACCCGTATGGATACCAGTCCGGTGAAACGTGTGGAACTGCATTGCCATACGAAGATGAGCGATATGGATGGTGTATCTGATGTCAAAGATATCATCAAACGTGCCATGAAATGGGGACACAAAGCACTTGCTATCACCGATCACGGAGATGTACAGGCTTTTCCGGATGCAAACCACGCAATTGGAAAGGATGATGATTTTAAAATCATTTATGGTATGGAGGCCTATCTGGTGGACGATCTGAAAGGGCTGGTAGAAAACCCGATGGGGCAGACCTTTGCAGATAGTTTTGTTGTATTTGATCTGGAAACAACAGGATTCAGTGCAGCCAAAAATAAAATTATTGAGATTGGTGCTGTAAAAGTGGTAAATGGTTCCATTACAGAACGTTTTTCTACTTTTGTCAATCCAAAAGTACCAATTCCATATGAGATTGAGCAGCTGACTCATATCACGGACGATATGGTACTGGATGCGCCGATGATTCATGAGATTTTGCCGCAATTTATGGAATTCTGCCAGAATGCTGTTATGGTGGCACATAATGCTGATTTTGATATGAGTTTTATCAGGCATAACTGTGATCTGTTAGGTCTGGAATGTGAAAAAACTGTACTGGATACGGTAGCTTTAGCCCGTGTTCTGCTGCCTTCGCTGAATCGATTTAAGTTAAATACAATCGCAAAAGCACTGAACATTTCTCTGGAAAATCATCATCGTGCGGTAGACGATGCTGCCTGTACAGCAGAGATATTTACAAAATTTGTGGAAATGCTGCGGGAACGAGGCATAGAAACTATGGAAAATCTGGAACAGATGGAAAGCTATACGGAGGAGAGTATCCGAAAGCTGCCAAGTTACCATGCCATTATGCTGGCGCAGAACGATATTGGTCGAGTAAATCTGTATCGTCTGGTATCGGATTCCCATATCAAATATTATAACCGCCGGCCGAAAATTCCAAAAAGCGAATTTATGAAATATCGGGAAGGAATTCTGCTTGGTTCTGCCTGTGAGGCGGGAGAGTTGTATCGTACGTTGTTGCGTGGAAGTACGCAGGAAGAAGTGGCACGAATCGTACAGTTCTATGATTATCTGGAAATTCAGCCACTGGGAAACAATGCGTTTATGCTGCGCAGTGATAAGGAACCGATAGAATCGGAAGAAGATCTGAAGGATATAAACCGGCAGATTGTAGAACTGGGGGAGCAGTTTAATAAACTTGTGGTAGCAACCTGTGACGTACACTTTCTGGATCCGGAAGATTCCATATATCGCAGTATCATTATGGCAGGCAAGGGCTTTGATGATGCAGATCAGCAGGCACCGCTTTTTCTTCGCACAACAGAGGAAATGTTGAAAGAATTTGAATATCTGGGCAGTGAAAAAGCGGAAGAAGTAGTCATTGAAAATACAAATAAGATTGCAAATATGTGTGAGAAAATCTCACCGGTCAGACCGGATAAGTGTCCGCCCGTTATTGAAAATTCGGATGGCATGCTGCGTGAAATCTGTTATACAAGAGCTCATGAGATTTATGGCGAAGAACTTCCGCCGGTGGTAGTTGAGCGGTTGGAACGTGAATTGAATTCCATTATATCCAATGGATTTGCCGTAATGTACATCATTGCACAGAAACTGGTGTGGAAATCAAATGAGGATGGGTATCTGGTAGGTTCACGAGGATCCGTAGGATCGTCCTTTGTAGCAACCATGGCAGGAATCACGGAAGTAAATCCGCTGAGCCCGCATTATATCTGCAGCAACTGTCATTATGTGGATTTTGATTCAGAGCTTGTAAAAGGCTATGCCGGAAAAGCCGGATGTGATATGCCGGACCGTAACTGTCCGCACTGTGGTCAGAAGCTGATGAAGGAAGGCTTTGATATTCCATTCGAGACTTTCCTTGGATTCAAGGGAAATAAAGAGCCGGATATCGATCTGAATTTCTCGGGCGATTATCAGAGTAAAGCACACAAGTATACAGAGGTTATTTTCGGTGACGGTCAGACATTTCGTGCAGGAACGATTGGAACGCTTGCGGATAAAACGGCATTCGGATATGTGAAGCATTATTATGAGGAACGTGGTGTTCCCAAACGGAATTGTGAGATCGACCGGATCGTGCAGGGCTGTGTCGGTGTGCGTCGTACTACCGGTCAGCATCCGGGTGGAATCATTGTGCTTCCGTTAGGGGAAAATATTTATTCCTTTACACCGGTGCAGCATCCGGCCAACGATATGACGACAGATATTATCACGACGCATTTTGATTACCATTCCATTGACCACAACTTGTTGAAACTTGATATTCTCGGACACGATGATCCGACCATGATCCGTATGCTTCAGGATCTGACTGGTGTGGATCCGCAGACGATCCCGCTGGACAGCCCGGAAGTCATGTCTTTATTCCAGAATACTTCAGCCCTTGGCATTGAGCCGGAAGATATTGGTGGCTGTAAGCTTGGAGCTCTTGGAATCCCTGAGTTTGGTACTGATTTCGCGATGCAGATGCTGATCGATACCAAACCGCAGGCATTTTCGGATCTGGTCCGAATCGCAGGACTGTCGCATGGAACAGACGTATGGCTTGGAAATGCCCAGACACTGATTCAGGAAGGAAAAGCAACCATTTCTACGGCAATCTGTACGAGAGATGATATTATGACGTATTTGATCGGTAAAGGGCTGGACAGTGAAGAAGCGTTTACGATTATGGAGCGTGTACGAAAAGGTGCCGTTGCCAATGGAAAATGTAAAGAATGGCCGGAATATAAACAGGATATGCTGGATCACGGTGTGCCGGACTGGTATGTGTGGTCCTGTGAAAAAATCAAATATATGTTCCCGAAAGCCCATGCGGCGGCTTATGTTATGATGGCGTGGCGTATTGCCTGGTGCAAAGTATTTTATCCACTTGCTTATTATGCGGCATTTTTCAGTATCCGTGCCACATCTTTTAACTATGAACTGATGTGTCAGGGGAAAGAACGTTTGGAACATCATATGCATGAATATGAACGGCGGAAGGATGAACTGTCCAAAAAGGAACAGGATACTTACAAAGACATGCGTATCGTACAGGAAATGTACGCCCGTGGATTTGAATTTTTACCAATTGACCTGTATCGGGCAAAAGCACATCATTTTCAGATCATTGATGATAAACTGATGCCATCGATCAGTACCATTGACGGTCTGGGAGATAAGGCAGCCGACGCAGTGGTGGAAGCGGCAAAGGATGGAAAATTCCTTTCAAGAGATGATTTTCGTCAACGTACAAAAGTAAGTAAGACAGTTATTGATAAGATGGTAGAACTGGGAATCCTGTCAGATCTTCCGGAATCCAATCAGCTGTCGCTATTTGACCTGTAAGAATGCCGAGGGCATTCTTGAATTTAGTGAAAATACGGATGAACGTAAGGAGTAAGACAGATGAAAGATTTACTGGATATTCGAAATGAGATTGATGGCATTGATCGTCAGATTGTAGAATTGTTTGAAAATCGTATGATACTGACGACTCAGGTGGCGGAATACAAGATTTCCACCGGGAAAGCAGTGTTTGATAAGGAGCGCGAGGTATCAAAACTGGATTCTGTGGCAGAACTGGCACATTCTGAGTTTAACAGTCATGGCGTCAGAGAGTTGTTCGAGCATATCATGTCTGTCAGCAGAAAACGACAGTATCAGCTTCTGACAGAGCATGGAAAATTTGCGCCAACTGGTTTTGTAGAGGTGAAGGAACTTGATTTCACCCATGCGGCAGCAGCATTTATTCCGGCTTCCGAAGACGCGGCAAAAAGTTATTTTCCGGAAGAATGTGGTCTGCAGAAATGCACGGACTGGCGGGAAGCCTGTGATGTATTACAGCGGGAAGAAGTTAATTTTGCGTTTCTTCCAATGCAGGATCCGGCCTCAGGCTATGTGTCTGCCAATTACAATCTGGTAGCAGAGTATGGGTTTTACATTCTGGAAGAATATGAGACAAGCCCGCAGCCAAAAGACCGCTATCTGCTGATTTCCAAAGACCGTGTTACTTTGAGTGGTGCGGATAAGATCAGCATCTGTTTTGAGGCACCGGATGCCTGTGGTTCCCTGTATCATCTGATGTCTCATCTGACTTACAACAATCTGAATATGAACCGGATTGAGTCCATTGTTATTTCCAGAGATCCGTTGGATTATCGTTTCTTTATGGATCTCAGTGGTAATCTGAATGACAGTGCCATCAAAAATGCAGTGCTTGGTCTGCGGGATGAAGCCCGGAATTTTAAAATTTTGGGAAATTACAGATAGTAACAAAACGGAAACTATGATACAATTATGTTAATAAAGGGGAAAAGTTCTGAAAATTACTTATGAAGTAACACCTTTTGGGAAACGGAATATGGATCATAGGAGGCAGTCATATGGAAAAAAAGATATTCTTTATTGATTTTGACGGAACTTTAATGAGGGATGATAAAACGATTTCAGATAAAAATCGGGAAGCACTGCGGAATGCAGTGGATCAGGGGCATTATATCGCCCTTGCGACCGGCCGGGCTGTCAGCAGCGGACGGAGAATTGCAAAAGAACTTGGATTAACACGACCGGGCTGCTACCTGGTAGCATACAATGGCGGAACCATTTACGATTTTTCTGCAGATTGTATCCTGAGCAATAAGCGTCTGCCGATCGAGTATGCTGAGTATCTGTTGCGGGAAGCGACAGAAGCAGGTATACATATTCAGACCTATTCTGATACACAAGTGCTTGCGGCAGAACGAAGTAAAGAACTTGATTTCTATACGAAAAAGACTGGAATGCCATGCAGGATTACCGGAAATCTGAACAGTATGCTGTATGAGGAACCGCCCAAAATGCTTCTGATCGATCTGGAGCATAAAGAACGGCTGGAAGCATTTCAGCAGGCACATGCAGAGTGGGAGAAAGGAAAGTGCAGCAGCTTTTTCTCCTGCAAAGAATATCTGGAGTATTGTCCGCTTGGAGCGAATAAAGGATACGGTGTAGCGTTTCTGTGTGATTTCCTTGGAGTGCCGATAGAACATGCGGTGGCCATCGGGGATGAGGAGAATGATATCAGTATGATCCGAAATGCCGGTGTGGGAGTGGCTATGAAAAATGCGGTGCAGAGCGTGAAAGATGCTGCAGATTATATCACAGAGCACGATAATAACGAAGACGGCGTGGCAGAGGTGATTGAAAAGTTTTCCCCTGATATTCAAGTCGAACGCACGTGAGACTTGGTGCGTGATTCTGGTCAGCATAAGCTGACATATTCTTCTCAGAATCACTGCACTCTACACTTCGCATGTCACTTTGTAAAAGAAGTTCTCATAGCTTCCAGAAATTCATGCGGCACGGACATCGTTCCCTTTCCGGTGCCAAGATGAATATATGGCTTATTTGCACCATGGAAATCAGAACCGCCGGAGAGCAGCAGATGATATTTTTCTGCCATTGCCCGGAAATCTTTTTCATCGGAACCCTGGTTGCAGGAATATACTGCCTCAATGCCGTTCAGACCTGCAGCCACAAGTTCTTCGATCATGTCGGTCAGTTCTGCACGTTTCATCTTATAAAGACATGGATGTGCGAGAATTGCCAGTCCGCCGGCCTGATGGATCAGAGCCACTGCCTGCATCGGTGTGATTTTATAGCGGTCCACATAGCATTTGCAACCGTCGCCGATGTATTTGTCAAACACGGTTTTCAGATCTTTTACCTGTCCGGAATCTACCAGATATCTTGCAATGTGTGGACGTGCCACCACGGTATCCGGATTCAGACGATACAGATCTTCTGCGGTGATCCGGAATCCCTCTTCCTGAAGTTTTTCTATCATTTTCAGATTGCGGTTGTCCCGGTTATCACGGAATTTTGCAAGTTCTGCCTGAAGTTCGGTATTGGCAGGATCGATAAAGAGTCCGACGACATGGATTTCCGTTTCGTTGTATTCTGTGGAAAGTTCCACACCCGGGATAACTTCGAGCCCGGAGGCTTTGCCGGCAGCAAGTGCTTCGGAAATACCGTCAACGGTATCATGGTCGGTTAACGCAAAAGCGGAGAGACCGCATCGTTTTGCTTCTGCAACGAGTTCTGTCGGGGTGAAAGTACCGTCAGAAGCAGTGGAGTGTACATGTAAATCAATGGTTTTATTCATAGGAAACATGTCCTTTCTTTATTTATAAGATTAAGGTGTCAAAACACCTAAATGTTGATAGATAATTTTTTCGAAATATCCAAAGATATATGTGGAAAATTATTTCAAAAGTAGTATAATAAAAAAGTAAAATCTATGCAAGAAGGAATATGGGAACCGGATTTGTACTATATTTTACTTTATGGAATGGCGTGTGTGGACTGTAACATTTATTTGTAAAAACAGATAAAAAATATTGCAAAAACCGGTTGACGCTGAAAAAAAAGTATGGTATAGTATCAGAGTTGTTGAAGACAAAGTAGAGTATCCACTCTCACCTCGGCGCAAGTGGGCGACCGGCGGTTATGATTCAAATACATTTGATTTGATTGTGGATAGTCTGCCTATCCACTTTTTTTATGGAGGTGCAAAACCATTAGCGATTTAATGATTAATGAACAGATCAGAGACAGAGAAGTTCGTGTAATTGGTGCAGATGGTACTCAGCTTGGTATCATGTCTGCAAGAGAAGCGTTCAAACTGGCGCAGGAAGCAGAGCTTGATTTAGTGAAAATCGCTCCGACAGCGAAACCGCCTGTTTGCAAGATTATTGATTACGGAAAGTACCGTTATGAAATGGCGCGCAAAGAGAAGGAAGCTCGTAAAAAGCAGAAAACTGTGGAGATCAAGGAAGTGCGTTTGTCACCGAATATTGAATCCAATGATTTAAACACCAAAATAAACGCAGCCAGAAAGTTTATCACAAAAGGTGATAAGGTGAAAGTATCCCTGCGTTTCCGTGGACGTGAGATGGCTCATGTCCAGAACAGCAAACACATCTTGGATGATTTTGCTGAGGCGCTTTCTGAAATAGCGACAGTGGAGAAGGCACCGAAGATGGAAGGCCGCAGCATGACAATGGTGCTGGCCGAAAAACGCTAATTAGACTATTTATCAAGGAGGAATTTCATTATGCCAAAAATGAAAACCAGCAGAGCAGCAGCAAAACGTTTCAAAAAAACAGGAACAGGACAGTTAAAAAGAAATAAAGCTTATAAGAGTCACATCTTAACAAAGAAAAGCGCTAAGAGAAAAAGAAATCTTAGAAAAGCAACTATCACAGATGCTACTAATGTTAAGAACATGAAAAAAATCTTACCGTATCTGTAAGATAGAAGATTAGGAGGATGACGTAAATGGCAAGAGTAAAAGGCGGATTAAACGCAAAAAAAAGACATAATAGAACATTAAAACTGGCTAAAGGTTACAGAGGAGCAAGATCCAAACAGTACAGAATCGCAAAACAGTCTGTAATGCGTGCTCTTACAAGTGCTTATGCAGGAAGAAAACAGAAAAAGAGACAGTTCAGACAGCTCTGGATCGCTCGTATCAATGCTGCAGCCAGACTGAACGGTTTATCTTACAGCAAATTCATGTACGGCTTAAAACTGGCTGATATCGAGATCAACAGAAAAATGCTGGC
>ERZ826242.1703-NODE-1703-length-22328-cov-6.151798_pt1 | contig 22328 bp, 24 predicted proteins | sample MGYA00519871_ERZ826242 | MGnify/ENA primary metagenome ERZ826242 (study PRJEB31778, sample SAMEA3449226) | human gut metagenome | biome: human gut; feature: human-associated habitat; material: faeces | place: United Kingdom | collected 2010/2012 ...
GTTGCATCCAAAAACAAAAGGACGCATGAAAAAACTTTCGTTTTTTCACACGCCCATTTTTCTTTAAAGAATAAAAAATATATAAATTAAGAAATATCTTTTGACCGCAGGTGACATAGATGATACAATTGAGACATTGTTGAATAGAAAAGGAGTTTATATTATGGAACAGAAAATTATTGCCACAGTTGGTGGTCATCAGATTACAGAAGCAGAAGTAGAAGCATTTATCCACAGCCTTCCAAGAGAGCAGCAGGCATACGCATCACATCCGGATTTTCGTAAACAGTGCGAGGAACAGCTGATCGCAGTATATGCATTTGCAAAATATGGTGAAGAAGAGAAGATTGACGAGACAGAAGAATTCAAAAATGTTATGGAGAATGCAAGAAAAGACATTCTTGCTCAGATGGCAATGAGAAGATTATTCGCAGCTGTTAACGTAACAGATGATGAGATCAAAGAATATTATGAGGCAAATAAATCTAAATACTCTAAGGGAGCATCCGTACATGCAAAACATATCCTGGTAGAGGATGAAGAGACATGTACACAGCTTCTGAACGCAATCGTAAGCGGAGAAAAAGTATTTGAGGATGTAGCAAAAGAATCTTCTACATGCCCTTCAGGAGCGAACGGAGGAGACCTCGGAGAATTCGGAAGAGGACAGATGGTAAAAGAGTTTGAAGATGCAGCATTTGCAGCAGAGATCGGACATGTAGTCGGACCAGTAAAGACTCAGTTTGGATATCATCTGATCAAGGTTGAAGATAAGAAAGAAGCGGGAGAATCAAGCCTGGAAGAAGTAAAAGAGCAGATCCGTGCAGAGCTTTCACAGAAGAAGCAGGAAGAAGCATACAGAGCGAAGGTTGAAGAACTGAAAAAGAAATATATGGAATAAGAATATCTAAGTATGAAAGAGAAGCTATCAGTGCCAGATCCTCAGGGGATATCTGACGACTGATAGCTTCTCTTTAGTGCGTATTAGATATATTATTTAGATATATTTCAGCAAGTCTTATTTGGTTTCAAGTAATTTATCAATACTTACAAGTTTTACGCTTAAAACGAAGATCTTAGCGGCAACTTTAAGTTCTTCTACAGTAGGATAAGAAGGAGCAATACGGATATTGCTGTCTTTTGGATCCTTTCCGTATGGGAATGTTGCTCCGGCACCGGTCATAACAAGACCGGCTTCTTTTGCTTTTGCTACGATAGCTTTGGCACATCCTTCCATAGAATCAAAGGAGATGAAGTATCCTCCACGAGGTGCAAGCCATGAACCGATTCCAAGACCGCCAAGTTCTTTTTCCAGTGTACTCAGTACGATGTCAAATTTTGGACGGAGAATATCAGCATGTTTTTTCATGTGCTGAACCATTCCGTGAATATTTCCAAAATATCTGGCATGTCTTAACTGATTCAGTTTATCGTGGCCGATTGTCTGAATGCGCATTTGTTTTCTGATATCAGCAAGGTTCGCATCAGATGCAGCAATTGCGGCGATACCAGAACCAGGGAAACTGATCTTGGACGTAGAAGAGAATTTGTACACCATGTCTGGATGTCCTTCTTTTTTACACTCCATTAAGATCTCGATCAGGTAATCCTGTTTATCTTCATATAAGTGATGAATACCATATGCATTATCCCAGAAAATACGGAAGTCTTCTGCAGCCGGATTCAGTTTTGCAAAACGATGAACTGTTTCATCGGAATATGTGATTCCCTGTGGATTAGAGTACTTAGGAACACACCAGATACCTTTGATTGCAGGATCAGAACTTACGAGTTCTTCTACCATGTCCATGTCAGGTCCGGTTGGAGTCATTGGGATGTTGATCATCTCAATTCCAAAATATTCTGTAATTGCAAAATGTCTGTCATATCCAGGAACTGGACATAAGAATTTTACTTTATCAAGTTTAGCCCATGGGGTACTGCCCATAACACCGTGAGTCATACTACGTGCGATTGTATCATACATAATATTCAGGCTGGAATTTCCGAAGATAACGATATTATCCTTTGGAACTTCCATCATATCAGCAAGCAGCTGTTTCGCTTCAGCAATACCATCCAGAACACCGTAGTTACGGCAGTCAACGCCTTCTTCGCAAACCAGATTAGAATCACTTTTCAGGACATCCATCATGTCCATAGAAAGGTTCAGCTGTTCAGTAGACGGTTTACCTCTGGACATATCCAGTTTCAAATTCTTGGCTTTTACCTCTTCAAACTGGGCTTCCAGACCACTCTTCAGTTGCAATAATTCTTCTTTGGATAATTCTTCATATGCTACCACTATACCATCCTCCATTTATATATACCACTCAATATTATAATATTTTAGCAGAATTTGACGTTTCGTCAATGGTTTCTTGCAAATTTAAACGAATTTATTAAAAAATATGCAATTCAAAACAATAAAAATGAAATTTTTGTGGAAAAGTTATGCAAAAACTATGGTGTGATAAAGTGAGTAAGTATCAAAAAGCTGAAGATAGTATATGTAAGAAGCAGAAAAACTATGTTACAATGAGCAGATAATAGGAAAATGTCGGATTATTATAAAGCATAAGAGATTGAGGAGCGGACATGAAAAGAAATATATCCAGGGAAGAAGGTCAAAATAGAGAAAGTATTGAAAAAGATAATCTTTATGAAGTAAACCGTTATGCAGATACAGCATTTCCGGTAGGGGCGTACACTGTGACAAGAGAAGGAATCATGCCGGAGGGAAGAGGATATAAGGATCTTCACTGGCACGAAGAGCTGCAGTTTACGTATGTTGTAAATGGTGAATTAAGGATCAGAATAGATGGAAAAGATTATCTGGTGAAAGAAAAGGAAGCAGTCTTTATCAATCGGAATTTACTTCATATTACAACAGATCTGACAGAGGATGGAAAATATATCAGTCTGAATTTCCCGGATAAGATTCTTGGATTTTTCCCAGGAAGCAGGATGGAGCAGGATTATGTATTCCCGTATACGAGAGGATATATGCTTCCGGCGGTGGTATTAAAGCTGCTTCCGTATCACAGGTTGGGATTAGAAACGTATGAACGGCTTGGAAAGGTTTATGAATTGAAAGATATCGAAACGCCTGGCATGGAAGAGATGAGAAAAATGGCAGAAAGTATTCGGGAAAAGATGCCAGGATGCAAGGTAAAAATCAAAGGAGAATTGTATACAGGAAATATGTAAGGAAGAGGGATTGGAATAGCCTGAGGAAGCTGTTTCAATCCTTTTTCCTTAATAAAGTTATGTTATATTTGACATTTATTTTTTATTGTGCACATTCCAGTACGATTACTTCACAGCTGTCAAGATGAAGTGTATGTGACGGTACCTCTGCATGGTTTTTGTTAGAGAGAATTATCCGTTTTATAGCAGATTCCAAAGGAATATCTACAGGTGTTTGTCCAAAGTTGGAGGCAACGAGGATTTTCTTAGTATCTTTCTGACGGTAGTAAGCCATAACGGTCTCTGTATCCTGATATGCAGGTACAAATTCTCCATAAGTGAATACATCTTTATATTCTAAAGATTTGCGGACGGCAATCAGCTTACGGTAGTAGTTCAGTACAGATTCCGGATCATTCTCCTGACTTTCCATGTTGATCTCTGTATAATTAGAATTTACTTTAAGCCAGGGAGTTCCGGTTGTAAATCCGGCATGTGCCTTAGTATTCCATTGCATTGGAGTTCTGGCATTATCACGGCTCATCTTGCCACATACTTCCAGTGCTTCTGCATCACTGAGACCGGCATCTCTTGCAATGTGATACTGATCTATCGTACTGATGTCATTATATTCTTCGATGCTGTTCCATACAGCATTGCGCATACCAATTTCCTGCCCCTGGTAGATGAATGGAATTCCACGAAGGAGGATGCTGACCGTTCCAAGCATTTTGGTTCCGGCCGTATTTTGTGCATATTCTGGTAAGAAACGGGATGCACCTCTTGGTTCATCATGATTTTCGATGATATTGGCTTCCAGGCCGCATGTTTGAACTTTAAGCTGAGAATCGGAAATTACTTTACGCCATTCTTTGAAATCAATTGGAGGAGCATCATACCAGCCATGTTCACCGTCGCTGAGTGTATGAGCACTGAAATCAAATATGGTAGAAAAATGCCCGTCTTCGCCAATGAATTGAGTAAGTTCATCTTCTTTCATATTGAATACTTCAGCAACTGTAAATGCATCATATTTCTGAAATGTGTGTTCCTTTAAATCTTCCAGAAATTCACCTACTCCGTCGACATTTTCCACCATTCTCCAGCAGCTTGCCATACCATCGGTTCCATCCGGTTCGATATCTGGGAAATCCAGATCTTTCTTGATATTGATAATTGCATCGATACGGAATCCGGCCAGCCCTTTTTCCAGCCACCAGTTGATCATCTGATAGAGTTTGTCCCGGAGTACCGGATTTTCCCAGTTAAGATCGGGCTGTTCTTTGGCAAACATATGAAAATAATATTTGTCCGATCCAGGAACGGGTTCCCAGCAGCTGCCTCCAAAATAAGAACGATAATTGCTGGGAGGATTGCCATTCTTTCCCTTGCGGAAATAAAAATAATCAGCATACTCACCATCCGGATCTGCGAGCGCTTTCTGGAACCATTCATGCTGATTGGAACAGTGATTGATTACCAGATCCATGATGATATACATATCACGCTTTTTCGCCTCTGCCAGCAATTCATCGAATTCTTCCATGGTCCCGAATTCTTCTGCGATAGCGTAATAATCAGAGATATCATATCCCTGATCGACAAAAGGAGATTTGTAGATTGGAGAAAGCCAGATGATATCAATTCCTAATTCTTTCAGATAGTCTAATTTTGATATGATTCCGCGCAGATCTCCGATACCGTCTCCGTTCGTATCCAGAAAACTTTTCGGATAGATCTGATATGCTACTTTGTCGTGCCACCATTTTTTCTTCATGTCTGTTACCTGTTATTACAAAATGTCGTAATACCTTTCTGATGATTTATTATAATTAAGCAGTTATTAGCTGTGTATAATAATAGAGTCCGTCTGAAAAATCATTCCTGCAAGATATATGTCTATTGTAGTATATATCTTGCAGAAAGTATTTCCTGGACACACTCTGGCATTATACATGGCATGATATCGAAAATCTTGTAGTATTATATGCTTATATAATACAATACTGTGTTTTTTGAGTCACATACAGGAATGTTGTCCGTCTCAAAATTATCAGTGGACCGATTGGAAAGTACAGATTTTCCTTTTTTAATTTTTTATGTATTCCGCAAGCATACGTACCAGCTTCTCAATATCAAGAAGCTTGGACAAATGTGTATTCATTCCTGCATCCAGGCATTCCCGGATATCTTCCTGATATGCATTGGCAGTGGTAGCGATAATCGGGATGTTTCTGGCATAAGTTCCGGGAAATGCCCGGATGAACTTCTGTTTCCGGGATAAGGGATCCGCCGGAAGCTTCAGGGGAATCATCTTCTATATATGGAAACTCTAAAGTAAGATAAAACGTGGTTCCTTTTTGTGGTTTACTTTTTGCTTTAAAATATCCTGGGCAAATTGTGGATCCGGTTTTTTGATTGTTGTTTCATTCATAATATCTTCTCGATTCTTTTTTGTATAAAATGACTTGTCGTTAAGGTTATAATTAATAATATTATAGCAAAAATCATAAAATGTTGTAAATGAAAATGTAAAATTTGGTGTCGGATTTGCAGAAATGTTATTTTTTGTAAAAGAATCAGGTATAAAAAAAATTTATTTAAAATCAGACATATTGGAGAAAAGAAAAATCAGCTGCAGTATCGGAGTGTATCTTAGAAAGAAGATATACACAATATTGATTCATAATGCCATTGCCATATAATCATTCAACGTTTTCATTATTTTTTGTCTCACTTTCTACGATTTGCCGTACCATTTCAAGATCTGTTATGTCTCCTTCTTATTATGTGTGGTGTCTTATATGGTGTCAATCGCTTTTGATTATGTATTGAATTTATAATATAAAGCTTTCAAAAAGTGTATAAAAAGAAATGATATTATTTCTTTCCTTAGATTTTGCTTCAAAAGCAGCATGTAAAATAATTTTTACACACAAATTTCCGCAAGAATCTATCTAATGTAAAAGTTATTTGATAGACTTTAGATACTGGATATGGAAAGATGTTCCTGAAAGGAAGGAGACGAACAATGGAAATAGGACAAAAATTAAAAGAAGCACGGATGAGAGCTGGTTTCACCCAGGAAAATATAGCAGAGAAACTGAATGTATCAAGACAGACGATTTCGAACTGGGAGAACGAAAAATCTTATCCGGACATTGTAAATGTAATTACATTAAGCGACCTGTATTCCATAAGTCTTGATGATCTTTTGAAAGGGGATGAAAAGATGATGGAACATCTGGAAGAAAGCACGAATGTCGTAAAGAGTAATAAGAAATTGCTGGGTGCAGTTGTCATCAATATTGTGATGATGGTGCTTCTTATTACATTAAGTGTGTTCGTACCGGAGAAGACGTATTATCTGGCCGGGGTATTCTGTATCATGATTATTGGTGCAGCAGTATTGCTTTATGAAATTATCAAACGTATCTAGGAGGAAAAAGAGATGAAACAAAATATGATATACATAGTGATAGGTGCAGCAATCGCCATTGTAGGTGGTGTGGAAGTAGCATATCAGATCTATAAAATGACAGTGATCGATGCAGAAGCCAGAGGTCTGAAGCATCCCAGATTATTAGGAATGCTTGCAATGAATGGGAATAATTCAAGTGGATTAGTGCTGTATCTTATCGGAAGAAGAAAATATCCGGTATTGCATATGGATCAGGCGATGCAAAAAATCATGGAGAAGAGGAAGAAGGCAGCAGGAGCCGGGCTTGCATTCGTTGTGGTTGGTGCAATAGGCGTGGTGCTTGGGTGCATGATGTAGGCGAAAAGGAATAATGCTATAAAAAGTGTGGAGTAAATAAAAGCTCTGCACTTTTTTCATATTCGCATAGCTTCCATATAGACGAAAGGTTAGGAGTGTTTTAATCTAAAGAGCATATTTTCACAAAAGGCAGGAGGCACCGAATCATGAAGAAAAAATACGGATACATCCGGGTATCAACAAAAGACCAAAATCCAGAGAGACAGTATCAGGCTATGGGGAAAATGGGAGTGTACAAGAAAAATATATACGAAGATAAGATGTCGGGATATAGTTTTTCAAGACCGGCATACAAGAAAATGATAAAAAGGATGAAAAGCAATGATGTATTAGTAATAAAAAGTATCGACAGACTTGGAAGAAATTACAGCGAGATATTAGAACAATGGAGAATGCTTACGAAGGAAAAGAAAATAGATATCCAGGTGATCGATATGCCATTACTTAATACAGATTCTGAAAATGAAGGACTAACAGGAACATTTATATCAGATCTGGTGTTGCAGATATTGGCTTATGTAGCAGAGACGGAGAGAAGTTTTATAAAACAAAGACAGGCGGAAGGAATCCCAATGCTGAATGTGGGAAATGCAGTTCAAAAAGCAGCCACGGACAAAGCTTTGCGTGAAGGTAAATGGCGGATAGAAAGTAATGGAACGAAAGTATATAGTTTTCAAAAGAACGGAGCTGTATTTGATGTAACCAAGAAAGAATATGGATTTAGTGATGAAACGGAAGCTATTGGAAACTACGAAAATAAAAATGGAATTATTGAGTTCGAAATAGAAGGAAAGAAACGCCAGTTTCAATACGGAAAAAAGAGTTCCATTAAGGATTCGGTTCTGGTTAGTGATGGTAATAATTGGTTTAACGAAGACCTTTTTGAAAAATATAAGAATGAAGACATATTTTATGAGAGTAATCCAGAGGACGGACAATATCCGATTATCATGATGCCATTTCAGGACAAAGTAAAAAAATCAGATACTAAGATAAAAGAAAAGCTGACTTCTGCATATTGGAAATATATGGGAGCGGATTCAATTTTGGAAGAATTTCGTGAGGATGGATCGGTAAAACAATATGCGTGGGAGATCACGGGAGATGGCGCAGATATAGGACAATATAAAGTATCGGATGACACATTACTATTTTTACAGAATGACAGATTGTGGCGACTTAAGTATGTGAAGGCAGAATCCGTAAAAGATGAGTTGGAACGTATATTTGGAGAAAATCTTTCATGGTTACCAGAGTATATTTTTTATGAAACGGATCATGTATTGCAGTATCCGTTTGATTCAGACATAGGATCATGCCCATTCTATTTATTACCAGAAGATACGGAACAAACAGATTGGAAAGAAGCGTATCAGAACGTAATCAAAGAAAAAGAAGAGGAGTATGGCCCATATGAACTTCATTCGGACAGCAATATCCAATATGCCGGTGGATTGTGTTATCTGGAATTAAAAGATATAGACAAAGATGGACTCTCTGAGCTGTATATGGTACATAATGCAAATGTCATGAATGAAGAAGTTCCGGGAATGCTTGATGAAGAACGGTCGTATGAATACGAAGTATGGACTTATAAAAAAGGAAAGGCGGTACAATTAGAAACGGGCGGATTGTGTTATTCTAATGGCGGATGGCCTTCTGTAGTGTGGACAGACTACCAGGGAAAAACGTATCTGATCAGTTCGGATGGCTTATCGTACTGGTTGCATGGATTTAAAGATGATGGAAGTTTTGGAGTAGTGTATACATATGAACGCACGTCAGCTGATTCAGAAGCAGAAACATTTATAAATGGAAAAGAGGCAGAGCTGGATCAATGGTCAGAAGAAGTGAATATGCACTTGAAAAATGGAAACAGTACAAGCTTATATTATACAGATGGAGATCATGTTTATAAAAAAGTAGAAGAGGTGAAAAAAGAAGTAGGATTATAAAATTATCAAAGCTTGGCAATCAAAAGATTAGATGAAAAATATAGGAGAAAATGATTATGAAAAAAATAAAGAGGGGATTGATTACTACCGGTATCTGGATGGAACGATTCTTTTGCATCTGGACAGAATGGAGATGGAAAGACTGAAAGTATCGGAAGCGTTAGACCCTGTATTTTTGAAGCATATGGATCCTTATGAGTGCCTGGATTATCTGTGTGAGAATTGTGTAGGTGAAGAATGCAGGCAGTCTGTGAGGAATTTTCTGGAGTTTGATACCATTGCCGACAGACTGAAGGATCAGAAATAGAACAAGTGCTTTTTATCAGGTGACCCATCTGGTTGCCTGATAGAAAGTCAGCTAAAATGTGATTAAAGCACCTGCATAGATATTTTCGTCAGATATTCCTCCGGGGAAGCAGAGGCTACTTCATCGATGATGGCTTCTTTGTAAGAATACTGTCCGGTTGCCAAGCTGTGTTCATCAATCCAGCAAAAAAGCTTTTTGTAAGCTTCTTCCGCTTGGTAATAGTCTCCTTTCAGGTAAGCGACAGCGTATTTTCCGGCAGGTTTGATATGGTACGGATGTCGATCCGGCCGGTCAATAACCTTGGTAAAGAAATATGCGTAAGTATCCAGGTGGTTCTGGCGTAGTTCTCTGACATCCAGCATAGCGCCATACGGGTGTCCGGCGTTCAGGTTGTGATGATTGCAGTATCCGACATGATTGCAAAGCGTCTGTATAATCTGTTCATGATCGTTGGTATTCAGCGACTGACTTAAAATCAGATATTCTTCCGGGGTATCTTCTAAGAAGATATGGCCGGAAGGGGAATACGGCTGGAAGAACCAGTCAATATCTTCCAATGCCGGATCCGGGGTTTCGGAGTTGGAAAAAAAGGACTGGCAGGCATGAAAAAGTTCTTCCTGCTTGGATACAAGGGAAAGCTTGGTTTCAATTACCTGCTTAATCTTTTTAATACGGGCTTCTTCATGTAGAACTTCTTCCTGTTGTTCCAGAAGAAGCTCTTTTAAACTTTCCGGTGTACGCTGGCTTAAGAATGCACCGATCTCTTTTAAAGGCATACCAAGTTCTCGTAGACAGGTGATGGTAAAAAATACATCAAACTGATTCTCACTGTAATAACGGTATCCCCGTTCATCTGTATAGGCAGGTTTAAAAATGCCTATCTCATCATAATGTATCAAAGTTCTTTTATTCGTCCCACATAATTTTGCAAAATCTCCGGTTTTTATGCATGGAATGCTGAATTTTTGCATAAATATTCAATCCTTTCTTGACTATACCGTTACGGTATACCTTATTATAGATTCGGTTTCAGAAGAAATCAATAACGAAGAGAGTTTGGCGGCGTAAAAATAATGCTGCCGGACTGTAACAAATCAAAAGCTTTTCAAATACGCTCAGAGCGTAATGGCTAAAAGATAAGTAATTAAAAAAGAAGGTTAAGAAGAAAGGAATAAGAGCTATGCCAAAGTTAAGTGACAGAGTCAATACATTTACCGATTCCGTCATCCGTCGTATGACAAGAATCAGCGATGAGTACGGAGCTATTAATTTATCACAGGGATTCCCGGACTTTGATCCTCCAAAGGAGATCTTAGATGCACTTGCGAAAGTTGCATACGAAGGACCACACCAGTATTCAATCACATTTGGTGCCGAGAATTTCAGAGAGGCACTTGCCGAAAAACAGGGAAAAGTAATCGGAAGAAAGATTGATCCCGAGACAGAGATTGTAGTAACCTGTGGCGGGACAGAGGCCATGATGAGTGCGATGATGACCATCTGTAACCCGGGAGATAAGGTTATGGTGTTCTCACCATTTTATGAAAATTATGGAGCAGACGCGATTCTTTCCGGTGCAGAGCCGATCTATATCCCGCTGGTTCCGCCAACTTATGAATTCGATATCAATCTGGTAGAAGAAGGATTTAAAGCAGGGGCAAAAGCGATTATCGTCTGCAATCCGTCAAATCCATGTGGAAAAGTATTTAGCAGAGAAGAACTGACACAGATCGGTGAACTTGCGGTGAAATACGATGGATTTGTTGTAACCGATGAAGTGTATGAGCATATGGTATATGCACCAAATGAGCATGTCTGCATGGCATCTCTTCCGGGAATGTATGAACATACGATTACGTGTAATTCGCTTTCCAAGACATATTCGATTACAGGATGGCGTCTGGGATACCTGATCGGACCGGAAGAAGTGATCGAAGGAGCGAAGAAAGTGCATGATTTCCTGACTGTAGGAGCAGCAGCACCTCTTCAGGAAGCAGCAGTTGTCGGATTAAAGTTCCCACAGTCTTATTATGATGATCTGCTGGCTCTGTATACAAAGAAGAGAGAACATTTCTTAAAGGGACTTGATGAGATCGGATTAAAACATAATGTACCGCAGGGAACATATTTTGTCATGATTGATATTCAGGAGTTTTTAGATCTTCCGCAGTTTGCCGGATATACAGATCTGGAATTCTGTGAATGGATGATTAAGAACATCGGAGTGGCAGCAGTTCCGGGATCCAGCTTCTTCCGCGAGAATGTGAATAATCTGATCCGTCTGCATTTTGCACGTGAGGAAGAGACCATTGATGAAGCACTTTCACGTCTGAAGAAATTAAAGGAGCTGTTGTAGAATGACATATTCTGTAAATTTTGCAAATTATACAATTGGTGAGGATGCATATCAGAAGGTAAATGAGGTGTGCAGCCAGTATGGAACGAAGGCACTTCTGATTGGTGGGAAACTTGCGTTAAAAGCCGGGAAAGAGAAACTTGAGCAAGCTATTGGCAGCATAAATAAGAAACAGATTGAAGAGCAGAGTTCTAATAAGGATCTTATAGTGATGAATTCCCAAGATGAGACAGATGCGGAGAAAAGTAATTCAGTGAGGAATGAAAATTCTGAGAGAATTGAGATTATAGATACCGTATTATTTGGAACAGACTGTACCTATGCCCGGATGGAAGAATTGGCAGCATATGCGAAAGCTTGTGGTGTGGATATGATCTTTGGAATGGGCGGTGGAAAAGCACTGGACACGGCCAAGGGTACGGCGGAAAAAGCCGGACTTCCGGTATTTACATTTCCAACGATTGCAGCAACCTGTGCGGCGACAACGGCACTTTCGGTTGTATATAAAGAAGATGGCAATTTTGACAGCTTTTACTTTTATGACAAACCGGCACGTCATAGCTTTATCGATACAGAGATCATCGCATGTGCACCGGAGTGTTATTTAAGAGCCGGAATGGGAGATACGCTTGGAAAATATTTCGAATGCCATTTTGCAGCAAGAGGAGATGAACTGCATCACAGTTCGGCACTTGGACGTGAAATCAGTAATATGTGTTATCTGCCACTTCTTACATATGGAGAGAAAGCAATGAAAGAGTGCCGGGAAAATCGTGCAGGCGTTGCTTTGCAGCAGGCAGTACTGGCAAATATCGTAAGTACTGGTCTGGTATCACTTATGGTGCTGGATGAATATAACTGCGCAATCGCACATTCGGTATATTATGGTCTGGTGTTGCTCCCGGGATTCGAAGAAGAGAATCTTCATGGTGATGTGGTTGCATACGGAGTTCTGGTGCAGCTTATGGTTGACGGAGAAAAGGAACAGGCAAAAGAGATGAAAGCATTTTTACAAAAGCTTGGCATCCGTACCACACTCGCAGAGATGGGTGCGCCGATAGAAAGAGATGCACTGAAAGCGGTGTTAAAAGAGACGGTGACCGGCCCGGATATGGAGCATATTCCGTATGAGGTAACAGAGGATATGATCTATGAGGCATTTGTTAAAGTAGAGAAATTATAAAGGGAAAGAGAAAAATGGAAAAATCACATATAACAACCAAAAACCTTCTGAAATTTATCTTGGGTTCGGCATTCGGTATCCTGATGTTTCTGGTGCCGATTCCTCAGGGAGAATCATTTACCACATTACTGGATTTCATGAAGAGCTGGATCAAAGGATTATTCGGAAGCAGTCTGCCATATATTATTATGGTGATATTAATTGTATCAGCAGTTATGAGTCTGTATGATTATTTTGCAAAACCGGACTGGATTAGAAAAAATCATTATCTGACCCGTGCATTTTCGACCACATCGCTGTATCTGGTGTCTAAGATTATCGGGGCTGTATTTGCAGTCATGGTAGTATTTGGAATTGGACCGGAGCAAGTTATCTCGGCAGATACCGGAGCAACGATTGTGGATCTGTGCGGTACGTTGTTCAGTATCGTGCTTGCATTCAGTTTTATCATGCCATTCCTCACTGATTGTGGAATCATGGAATTCTTAGGTGTCATCGCAAAACCGGTCGTACGTCCGTTATTCCATGTTCCTGGACGTGCATCAGTAGACCTGATCGCATCATGGTTTGGAGCATCCAATGCGGCTGTTATTCTGACACGGGAGCAGTATATGAGAGGATTCTATACAAAGAGAGAAGCAGGATTCATTATGACAAACTTCTCACTGGTATCGATTCCGTTCTGTCTGATGGTTGCAGATACGATGGGAATTGCAAATATCTTCCCGCCGTTTTATCTGTGTATCTGCCTGGTAGGAATTATCCTGGCTATAATCATCGCCCGTATCCCGCCAATCCGCAAGGTTCCGGATACTTACCGTGAAGCAGTTGGAAAGCAGATCAATGAAGAGATTCCAAATGAAAAAGGAATCCTTGCTCATGCAGTAGAGATGAGCTGTAAACGTGCAGAGAACTTTACAGCCAGAACAGTCGGAGAAAGCGGACTGGAAGTTATGGTCGGTATGTTCTTTGACCTGATTCCAATCGTAGTATCATGGGGAACAATCGCGCTGATCATTGCAACTTACACACCGTTCTTCAAATGGATTTCTTATCCGATGGCATTATACCTGAAGGTACTTGGCGTACCGGAAGCATTCGCAGCCGCACCGGCAACTCTGGTTGGATTTACAGACATGTTCATTCCGGCACTTCTTGCAGTTGGACTTACATCTGTAAAGACGAAGTTTGTAATCGGGGTACTGTCACTGGTACAGATTATATATCTGACCGAGGTTGGAACGATTATCATTAAGAGCGAGATTCCACTGAACTTCTGGAAGCTGCTTGTGATCTTTTTGGAGAGAACGATTATTGCGATACCGTTGATTGTGTTATTTGCGAATGCGATTGGTGTTTAATACATTAATTACCGCCTGCCAGCGCTTTCTCATGGACCGAGAGGCCACAACAAAATAGTGTATTAAATAACAATTACCAAATATTCATCACATGCTGCATCCCAAGACTAACAACCGTAATCCCAACCCAGCAGCATCCACCAAGCAGAAGTGGTTTTCCACCTGACTTGATCAGTTTCACAACATTACTGTTAAGCCCGATCGCAGCCATAGCCATAATGATAAAGAATTTAGATAATTCCTTTAACGGAGCAAATACATCTGCGCTCACGCCCATACTCATACATACAGTAGTAATCACTGCTGCGATGATAAAGTATAAGATGAACATAGGAAATGCTCTCTTTAAGCTGAATTTGTTAGCTGTCGCATCTGCAGTTTCAGCGTTAGCTGCAGATTTTGCACGGATCAGAGATAATACCAGTGTGATTGGAATAATCGCCAGTGTACGGGTAAGTTTTACCGTAACGGCAGTATTCAAAGTTTCGCTTCCGAGATTCCACATACTGTCCCAGGTAGAAGCAGCGGCCGTAACGGAAGAAGTATCATTAATAGCAGTTCCGGCGAATAATCCGAAGGAGCTTCCGCTTGTAGTGTCAAAGCCAAGTGCACTTCCAAGTACCGGGAAGAGTACAGCCGCGATAACATTGAAGAAGAAGATAACGGAGATCGCCTGCGCAACTTCAGTATCATCTGCATCAATGACCGGTGCAGTGGCGGCGATTGCGGATCCTCCACAGATGGATGAGCCGACGCTTACAAGAATCGAAGTATTGGATGGGACATTCAGGATCTTGCGGAGCAGCCATGCAAGAATCAGGGAAGTACTGATCGTGCATACGATGATCGGAAGAGATTGCTTTCCGGTCTGTAAGATCACACCAAGATTCATACCAAATCCAAGCAGGACAACAGCAGTCTGTAAAATAATCTTGGAAGTCCATTTGATACCGGATTCGGCTTTGCCCTTATTGGTCCATACTAACGTAATCAGCATTCCGGCAAGAATTGCAATGACAGGACCACCGACAACGGGAAATATCTTTCCAAGAAGCCAGGAAGGTACTGCAATCACAAAGCAGACCAGAATACCAGAAAGGTTTTTCTGAATAAAGTTCATGTTGATTTCCTCTTTCTCATTTCTTTTGTGTATGTAAATTACTCTAGAAATTATAGCACCGAATAAAACGATCAGCAAGAAGAACGCATACAATAAATATAGGAATAGATGATAAAAAAAACAAAAAAGATGAATATATATTTTTTTATAGTGTAATATGAAAACTATATTTGAAAGAGTATAGGACAAAGCGTATAATAAAAATACAAGGGAAAAATTAAGATTGGCAAAAATGGAAGCGTATATAAAAGCGAAAAAGGACCGGAGTGGAAAGATTGTCTATGACCAGGAATTCCGGGCTATGACAAAGAAGGGGGAATACCGCTGATTTCGTACGACAGGGAGAATGACGGAAGAAAAGAAAGAAAAGACGGCTACATTTTATGGGATGCTGATGGATATCCAGATGCTTGCAAAAGCAGTAAATAATATAAAAATGCAGCAGGCATAATAACGTTGCTCTTCCTGCTGTCTGACAGGAATTAATTATGAGAAAGATACGAAGATGCATACATGTGTGATTGAACAAGTGTGGAAAGATGAATAGAAGCATTAAAAATGACGATGAACGAAGAGATGCTTGTTGCAAAAAGGAGAAAAAGTATCATGATGACAAGAGCGGAAGCACTGGCATATGGAATGTCGTTTGACAATGTATATGAAGAAAGACCATTCCGTGATCAAAACTGGCAATTGATAAGAGTAAAAGGAAGCAAAAAAACATTTCTCTGGATCTACGAACGTGACGGATATATCAATCTAAATGTAAAAGTAGATCCTCAGTGGAGGGATTTCTGGCGTTCGGCGTATGAGTCGGTGACAGCCGGATACCATCTGAATAAAGAACACTGGAATACGATTATACTTGATGGAAGCATTCCGGAAGAAGAAATCAAAAGAATGATTGCAGAAAGTTACGATCTGATTACAGAGAGTCCGACAAAGAGAATCTATGAGGCGGTAAAGCGTATCCCGAAAGGGCATGTGGCAACATACGGGAAGGTTGCAGAGATGGCGGGGGAACCAAGAATGGCAAGGGCGGTCGGAAATGCACTGCATAAGAATCCGGATCCGGAGCATATCCCGTGCTTTCGGGTTGTCAATGCAAAGGGAGAACTGGCCGGAGCATTTGCGTTCGGAGGAAAGAATGTGCAGGCGGAACTCCTAAGGGCAGATGGGATCGAAGTGGTAGATGGTAAGGTTGATTTGAAAAAGTATGGAGTATAGAAAATGAGCCAGAGGGATAAAAATATTTTTATTCTTCTGGCTCATTTTTTATATTCCAAAGTATGCAAGAGAAGAAAAATAAAAATACTTGACATATTCGAGATATCAGGTATTGAATCTTGTAACATTTGTAGTTACACAGTTTGCAATGGGAATCACGGTTCTGATCGCAAGATATCTTGGTGAGAAGAGACCGGAGCAGATCGGATCGGTCATGCAGGCTCCGAAAGAGGCTGTTGAGCTGACATCTGTATATGTGCGTATCTGTGGAGGAGGTATCTTCTTCATCATTGCATACATTATGAGTATCCAGCCGGATGCAAGTCTGACGAAGATTGGTCTTGCGGCGCCGGTATCGACGATGGTGGGAATTGTGCTGAATGTGGGATTTTATATTTATCTTGGAAAGCAGGAGAAGAAAATAAGTAAAAAATATTATTGTGATTATGATAAAATATAGATAATAAAAATGAAAGGAGAGGAAGAAATGATTCAAATTCGACCAGTTTCTGATTTAAGAAACAAATTTCCTGAAATTGAAACAATTGTAAATAGTGGGAATCCTGTGTATTTAACGAAGAATGGTTATGGTTCTATGGTGGTTTTAAGTTTAGAAGAGTATGCAAGTCTTACTGACAATGTAGAAATGAAACTTGATGAAGCAGACAGGCAGGCGGCAGCAACTGAGGAAAGACTTTCTCATGAAAGTGTATTTAAGAATGTAAGGAGCGTAATACATGGAAAATAAACCGTATCAACTTCGTTATCTTCCGATGTTTGAGACGGATTTGTTAAGTACAGTAAATTATATTACAAATGTTCTGAAAAATGAAGATGCAGCGATTCGATTAGTTGATGATATTGAAAGTGCTATTTTGAAAAGATTGGAGAATCCTCCCGCTTTCGAACCATATCATTCTATGAAAAAGAGAGAGTATCCATATTATCGAAATTATGTGAGAAATTATGTGAGAAATTATGTGAGAAATTATGTAGTATATTATGTTGTTATTGGAACTGTTATGGAAGTAAGACGCTTGATATATGGTGCGAGAGATACCGTGCACTTCTCAAAAATATCGAAACCGCACAGGTATTTGAAAAGAGCGAAGTGAAGGTATGGGAATGCCGTAACTGTGGACATATCGTGGTTGGAACAAAGGCTCCGGAATGTAATCATCCACAGAGCTACTTTGAAGTACATGAAGAAAATTATTAATGAGACGGATGTGAGTTCAAAGGTTTTATAATAATTTTTCGGGGAAATACCAGAAAAAATTTATTTGACTTTTGGAAAAACAGGAAATATAATAGTCACAAACGAGTAGCGAGTAAGCGTAAATCCAGTTTACCTGCTGCTCGTTTTTTATTTGTTAAAACATAATTTTTGTCATGAAAAAGTGTGTAGCCTGTCAGCGTAAGTCCAACTTATACGACAGAGCTGCATTTTTTTGTGCAGAAAAGGGAGGAATGAAAACAAAATGGCAGAAAGTAACAAGATGAAAGACATGCCGGTAAATAAGCTGATGATCCAGATGGGAATCCCCATGATTTTATCTATGGCATTACAGGCGGTTTATAACATTGTAGACAGTGCATTTGTGGGAAATATGAAAGCGGGCAGTGAAGCGGCACTAAATGCACTGACTTTAGTATTTCCGGTGCAGATGCTGATGGTTGCAGTGGGAATCGGAACCGGTGTAGGAACTAATGCACTTCTTGCAAGAACACTGGGACAGGGAAACAGTAAGAAAGCAGCAAAGGTAGCAGGAAACAGTCTGTTCCTTGGTGTGATTATTTATGTGGTATGTCTGTTATTTGGAATTTTTGGAGTGAAAGCTTATATTTCATCTTAGACCATAGATGCAGAAGTACTTGAAATGGGAGTCAGTTATCTGAGGATATGCTGTGTGATTTCTTTTGGAATCATTTTCTTTTCACTATTTGAAAAATTACTCCAGGCGACAGGACGATCTCTTTATTCCACAATCGGACAGGTAGTCGGAGCTGTTGTAAATATCATTCTTGATCCAATTATGATCTATGGTATCGGTCCGGTTCCGGAAATGGGAGTAAAAGGTGCGGCTTATGCGACAGTAATTGGTCAGATAGCATCTGCAGTTTTACTGCTTGTTTTCCAGATAAAGCTGAATAAAGAATTTGAGCATGATGTGAAATACATGAAGCCGGATGCAGGCATTATAAAAGAAATCTATGCGATTGGCCTTCCGGCCATCATTGCACAGGCATTGATGTCTATTATGGTATATGTAATGAATCTGATTCTGAAATTCAATCCATCTGCTGGGAGTTGCATTAATCTGGTGGGCATTCCCGATCACGGAAGGGATTGCATGTCTGGTGGGATATGTATTCTTAAAGAGAATCAGAAAAAACAAGGTTTTGAAGTAAGGAGGAAACAGGAATGGTAAAACGAATCATTACGATCAGCAGAGAATTTGGAAGCGGCGGACGTTTCATCGGCGAGGAAGTGGCAAAGAAGCTGGGAATTGCTTATTACGATAAAAATATCATCAATCAGATAGCGGAAGAATCAGGACTGTCACCGGATTATATTCAGGAAAGTGCCGAATTATCGCCAAAGAAAGGACTGTTTGCCTATGCATTTGCCGGACGGGATATCACGGGAAAATCTTTGGAAGATATGGTATATGAAGCACAGAGAAAGGTGATTCTGGAACTTGCGGATAAGAAACCTTGCATTATTATTATAGGAAGGAATGCAGATTTTATACTGAAAGACAGGGATGATGTGCTGAATGTGTTTATTCATGGAGATATGCTGGAAAAGATATAGCGTATCAGCAGGTTATATCATGTCAGTGAGCAGGAGGCTGTAAAGCTGATAGCAGATACAGATAAAAGGCGCATGACAAATTATAACTTTTATACCGGGCAGAAGTGGGGAAAGGCCAGCAATTACACGTTGTGTCTGAACAGTTCACAGCTTGGATATGGCAGATGTGAAGCGGTTATTATGGAGTGCAGATAGATCTGTGGGGACAGAAAAGTATCCGGGGCTAATGAATATAATTTGAAAATGATTTTCAAATTATATTGACAAGATAAAATCATGTGATAGAATGAAAATGATTTCCAAATTGAAAAGGAGAGGTCAAAATGGCAAAAGCCAGATATAAGACAAAACAGATGACTGAGTTACATACTTTTCTGCAATCCGTGCAGGGACAGCATGTTACTGTACAGGAAATCAGAGAATACTTCAAAGACCGTGAAATTGCTGTCGGAACGACAACGATATACCGGCAGCTGGAAAAGATGGTAAAAGAAGGCTTGGTTGAGAAATATATAGTAGAAGGTACAAACAGTGCCTGTTTTGAGTATATAGGAGAGAATGATATACCGGATCATGAGAGCTGCTATCATTGCAAATGTGAAAAATGCGGAAAACTAATTCATATTCGATGCAGTGAGGTGGAGAGCCTGAGCAGACACATGACAGAACATCATGATTTTCAATTAGATCCCAAACGTACTGTCTTCTATGGAATCTGCAATGAGTGTAGAAAAAACTTAAACGAAAGTAAGAATGATAATGAGAAAGGAGAAGGATATCTGCCTGTGGACAGAAAAAAACGTCTGCAAAAGATTCCACTACAGAAAAAAATACAAATAATAAAATAAAAGTTGTTACAACAATTACAGGCTAAATAAAAATGAAAAGAAGATAAAAATGAAACAAGTTGCAAAAAAGATAACAGAATACATAAAGAAAAGAAAAAGAGCAAAAATATATGGGATATTTTGCATCCTATATTTGATCGCAGTTATATTTGTCATGAATGATGCATGGCTGTATCAGACACCAATTGCAAAATTTACAAACGTAGAGACAAGCGTAGCAGGAGAGAATAAAAGCACTCGCGGAACACAGGAAAAAAGATATAAGCAAAAAATCCGGGGCGTGATATTAAATGGAACGAATAAAGGGAAAATCGTTGATTTTTCTAACGAATATACTTATACAGGAATGTTAAAACAGAAATATCACAAAGGGGATAAAGTATTGCTGAATGGATCTGAAAGTAATGTGGGATCCAGTATACAGTGTGTGAAAAGAGATACGGAGCTTGTTATTTTGCTTGGCCTTTTAATATTGGTATTGATGATGATTGCGGGAAAGAAAGGATTGCTTACAATTGTGACAGTGGGAATCAATATTGTGATATTTACAGCAGGATTTCTAAAAAGCGGTGATGATGCGGATGTTGTAGCAATCTGTAATAAAATGGTAATCTTTTTTGCAATTGCTACATTGATCGGATTAAATGGACTTCACAGGAAGACATGGGCGGCATTATTGTCAACCATATGTGTATTGGCAATGATCATGGGATTATTTGATGTGGTGATCAGTCATAGCGCAGAACTGGATTATTCTACAATGGAATATCTGGGGAGTATTGATAATCCGGATGAGATTTTTCATGCGGAGATCCTGCTATCCGGGCTTGGAGCGATCATGGATGTTGCAGTGGCGATTTCTGCGGCTTTGAGTGAGATTGTCACACAGAAACCGGATGTAACATTCCGGGAACTGTTCCGGTCCGGAAGAGAGATTGGATACGATATTATGGGAACGATGATCAATGTACTGTTGTTTGTATTTGGCTGTGGCCTGATTCCAATGTGCCTGATCAGGATGAATAACAGTGTCCGGTTTATGACGATCATCAAATTGCATATTCCGTGCGAATTATGCAGATTCTTCGTGGAGAGTATTGGAATTGTACTTGCAATACCGGTATCTATCCTGATCACAGCTGTGCTGATGAAATTGACAGTAAGGAAGGTGAAGAAGACATGTTGATGATATTAGGAATGATCCTGTTGTGTTTGATCGTGATTATTGGCGGAGACAGAGGAGTGATATCATTGATATCACTGATAGGAAATATGCTGCTGCTTAGCCTGGCTATCTGGCTGATGGCAGCAGGAGCACCGGTGCTTCTGGTCACAGTCGGAGCAGGGATAGTTATTTCATGTGTAACACTTTTCTATCAAAATGATACAAATGTGAAGACAAAGAGTGCATTTGCAGCAGTAGCGATTACAATGACAATCCTCTTCTTCTTTATCTATATGGTGGTGTGGAGAAGTGAGGCAGGAGGACTGAATGAAATTCAGGCTGTGGAAGATGATGTATTATATTACAATATGAATCTGGATATCAGTATGAGAAATGTTGCGACAGCTGTAATCATACTTAGTACACTGGGAGCGGTGCTTGATATGGCACTTACGGTTACAACTTCCGTTTACGAGGTCAGTATTCACAAACCGGAGATAAAACTGACAGAACTTGTAGAAAGCGGGATGCAGATTGGAAGAGAAGTAATCGGAACAACAGTGAATACATTGTTGTTTGCGTATCTTGGAGAATCGTTATTATTATTTTCTTATCTGAAGATGCAGGATTATACACTGGAAACATTATTAAATTCGAAAATATTATTTCAGAACTGTGTATCTATGATATTTGGTGCGATCGCCTGTGTGTTGGTGATGCCGGTTGCGGCGGTATTGGTTGGCAAGCGTATTAAAAACTGACAATTACGTTTTAGAATTACGTGGTGAATGTCCAAATACTCTCTTGTAAGCTCTGGAAATTGAAAAATATGGCGTTCAGAGGAAGGAATATTAGAATTCAAACAATTGTTGTATTATCAAAGGAGATGTAAATCAGCATAAACTAATTATCCATTTACGCCGTCTAAAGATAATTAACGATACAGCAAGCCTGAATAATTCCTCTGTGGTAAGCAATGTATACACACCAACAATTCCCCACTTGAATACATATGCTGCAA
>ERZ826242.1707-NODE-1707-length-22281-cov-5.450328_pt1 | contig 22281 bp, 18 predicted proteins | sample MGYA00519871_ERZ826242 | MGnify/ENA primary metagenome ERZ826242 (study PRJEB31778, sample SAMEA3449226) | human gut metagenome | biome: human gut; feature: human-associated habitat; material: faeces | place: United Kingdom | collected 2010/2012 ...
TAAATGCTCTCCACCATGTTGCAAACATATTTCGGATAAAATTATTCTTTTTCCACCCATACTCCTTACCATATAAATATAAGAACATTGTTAAAAAGGCAAGGAGAACGGCGGCCCAGAAGGGCTGATAAAGTGCTGATAATACATTATATACTATTTTATTAAATATTTCGATTATCTTACTTTCCATTGTTCTCCTTCACTGCTTATTTCAAATCTTCAAACAAATCTTTCTGATATACACCATCTTCTATCAATTTAGCAAATGACTTCACTACATAGTCTTTATCCTCTTTATAGGTTACCCCGAACCACTTGTCATTCGTATCTAAGACCTTTACAGAAACTCTGCCTGCCTGAAGAAGTTCGTCTATGTAGATTGGCAGTAAATATTCTGCTTTCAGAATATCTTTGTTTCCCATATTTGCAAAGAACTCTTTAAATCCATCTTCTAAAATCTGCATGAATTCCGGTGTAAGTCCCCACATATTCATGGATGCGTAGGATTCAGCATTAATTGAAGTGAGCTGTCCATCGTTGTCTACTGCTGCACCCTCTGAAGTCTTGACAATATTGGAAGTTTCATGTACTGCTGTGAGATAGCCTTCCTCGTTTGTCTCGCAGATACCCCTGGTAACAGCACCATTCTCACTTAAAGTATTCTTTAAAATGAAACCTGCCATACAAAACTGATTCGCTTTTTCCGGTGTGTAGCCTACAAGGAAATCATGAAGCTTAACAAATGCTTCTTTTCCATAGTAGTCATCTGCATTGATAACTGCAAATGGCTCATGCAGGACTTCTTTACAAGCAAGAACAGCTTGTCCTGTTCCCCAAGGTTTGGTACGTCCTGCTGGAAGCTCCACACCTTCTGGAAGTTCATTTAATTCCTGATATGCGTAGGCAATCTCTACATCAAGATCTTTACAAATCTTTTCAATACGATCACCGATTGCTTCTTTAAAGGCATCCTTAATATCTTTACGGATAATAAAAACAATTTTGTTGAAGCCTGCTTCGATTGCATCATGGATAGAATAATCCATGATGATTTCTCCATTTAAGCCAACTGGAGCAAGTTGTTTGATTCCACCACCGAATCGGGAACCGATACCGGCAGCCATGATAACTAATGTTGTTTTCATAATTTGTTCTTTCCCTTAAAGATAATTATTCTACAGTTACACTTTTCGCCAGATTTCGTGGTTTATCTACATCCAAGCCTTTAGCTACACTGATGTAATATCCCAGTAACTGTAATGGAATCACTGCAAGTGATGTTGCAAAAAGTGGATCTGTCTTTGGAATATAAACCGTAAAATCCACAGTGTCTTCAATATCATATCTTCCAAAAGTAGTTAACCCCATCAAATATGCCCCACGACTCTTACACTCCAACATATTAGAAATTGTTTTTTCATATAATTCTGACTGAGTTAATACACCAACTACCAAAATATCATCTTCAATTAAGGAAATTGTTCCATGTTTTAATTCTCCGGCAGCATATGCTTCTGAATGAATGTAGCTAATTTCTTTCATCTTTAAGCTGCCTTCCATACAAATCGCATAATCAATGCCTCTTCCTACAAAAAATACATCATGTGCATTTACCTGCTTTGAAGCAAACCATTGAATACGTTCTTTATCCTTTAAAATCTTTTCAATTTTTTCTGGTAAAGTTTTTATCTCTCTAATAAGTTCAACATATCTTTCCTCTGAGATTTCTTCTCGAACTTTTGCAAATTGGATAGCCAACGCATACGTTGCAACAAGCTGTGTGCTATATGCTTTTGTTGTAGCAACAGCAATCTCTGGACCGGCTAAAGTATAAAATACTGAATCGGCTTCTCTAGCAATAGATGATCCAACTACATTTACAATTCCTAATGTTCGTACTCCTTTTTCCTTTGCCTCCCGAAGTGCTGCTAAACTATCTGCTGTTTCTCCCGACTGGCTTATAACTACTACCAAACCATTCTTGTCAAGCAATGGTTTTCTGTAACGAAACTCCGATCCAAGTTCTACACGAACAGGAATTTTTGCTAAATCTTCGATTACATATTGTGCTGCAATTCCAACATGGTAGGCTGATCCACATGCAACAATATAAATCTGGCTAATCTTCTTTATATCTTCTTCTGAAAGACCAATATCTGTCAAATCAATAAAATTCTCTTTTACAACAGAATTAATTGTATCTCCTACAACTTTAGGCTGCTCATGGATTTCTTTCATCATAAAATGTTCGTATCCTGCTTTTTCAGCCGCTTCTGCGTTCCAGTCAATAGTTTTTAATTCTTTCTCAATTTCATCTCCATCAAGATTATAGAAAGTAATTTCGCCCTTCCTTACACGAGCCATCTCCATGTTACCAATATAATATACATTTCTTGTATATTTTAAAATAGCAGGTACATCAGATGCGATATAAGATTCTCCATCTTCAATACCAAGAATCATTGGACTATCTTTTCTTGCGACATAAATTTCTTCTGGATATTCATTAAACATTACGGCTAAAGCATATGAACCACGAATACGCACCATTGCATGATTAATTGCATCTACTGGTGTCCCCTCATATTTTTTATAATAGTAATCAACAAGCTTCACTGCGACTTCCGTATCAGTATCAGAATAGAATGCATAGCCCTTTCTTACAAGTTTCTCTTTCAATTCCTGATAATTCTCAATGATACCGTTATGTACTGCTACAACATTTCCATCATCACTTCTATGCGGATGAGCATTATTCTCTGATGGTTCTCCATGAGTTGCCCACCTAGTATGACCAATTCCACATGAACCAATTACTGCTTTCCCATCATTGGTTTTTTCAGCAAGAATTTTAAGTCGTCCCTTTGCTTTTATAATATCAACATCCCTATCTCCATCACGAACTGCAATTCCTGCAGAGTCATAACCACGATATTCTAACTTAGACAAACCATCTAATAAAATAGGTGCTGCCTGTTCTTTACCTGTAAATCCTACAATTCCACACATAATTATTTACTCCCTTTTACTTGTAATCTTGCCTTATGATAAATCTTATAGCAAAATTATTATCTTAGCTTTTACTTTATTGTTTCCCTCTTATTTTATTATGTTTCTTTAAATGGACATACCTTCAGACATTGATAGCATTTAATACACTTCTTTTCGTCTATCTGAGGATATTCAAATCCTTCTTCATCTTCAATCATTGAAATTGCCATTTGAGAACAAATTGCATAACAAGCGGTACACCCACAACATTCTTTTTTTTCTTTAAATAGTACAGGTATTTTCCTGTCCATCTTTTCCTCCTTTATACGCCTATTATATAAGCATGTTTTCCTAGTATTCTATGTGCCATCATAACGCACACTGTAGAAATCATGATTACAAATATTGCATTTATCGGAAATACATTTGCCATTGGAACTAACTTATTTAAGATTCTAATTATCAACATATGACACAGATATATTCCAAAAGAATTATCGCCCAAAACTTTTAAAAATTTTTTTAAAACAACTGGTTGCTCACTCAAATTTAAATCACCAGCTTCTATGTATATGTATGCACTTATACAAAAAAGCCCCGTTGTTATAATAGAACTCATTTTTAATTGTGTTGTCGCCATATCAAAGTTTCCCATCCAATACCAAATAAATCCTTCAACACCTTGAATTACCAATGAAAACAGGCACAAGTTAGTTAAACATTTTGGGGATAATTGTAAATTGATATACCCGTTTTTTAAACTTACCCCTAAGTAATAAAATCCAAACCAAAAAACAAATAATTCACCCTGAAATGGAAAGCCTAATTCAATATTAAACCACAAGCTTATATAACGAATTAGAAAAATGCTAACGGGTGTTACAAACCACCCTAATTTAGAAAATCTACTCCGCAAAAGTTTAAACGTAACTGGTATTAATAGTACCATCTGTATATAAACCAGAATAAAATAATATATTCCATTACATTTTGACATGAAAACATCCGGTATAAATGTATTTATTCTACGATTCACTATCGCAAATATAAATGACCAAATTATATAAGGAACGATTATTTTTTTAATTCTGCGATATATTATATCTCTATATACTCCATTTTCGTTTTCTTTGGTTAAATAACCAGAAAGAAATATAAACATACCTACTGCAAAATTAACCAATGGCCGAATTATTACTCCGTACCCCCCCCCACTCATATGTATTATATGTATGGATAACAATTACTGCAATAATTGATAACCCTCGCATTATTTGTATTTTTTTATTCATTCTTCTCTCCCACATTGAACTGCATTAACATACCGTAATCAAGATTTGACTTTATACCCCCCCGTCTTGCTCTTTTAAGCACCGGTTTTAATATCTTCTTAATAGCATTTTTTATTCTTTGTTTTATTGGCAAAGATAAATAACTTTTTCTTAACTCTTCAAAATCCATTTTCTTCATATCTATAAAAAAAGTCTCTCTCTCTTTTGGTCTATAAACAGAACGGAACTCTGCTGGATTTTCTTTTGTAGCATCGTCATATTCTACTTCCATAACTTTTACAGATGACTTAGATATGAGCCTGTTAAATATTTTTTCTCCTTGATTCGTTCGAACAATTACCAAAGATGTTCCTTTACTATCATTCATTTCTGGAGCAATAGTGTCAATCCCCCAGAAATCTCCTATCGTTAAATCTGATAATCTTAATGTCTTTGCTTTACATTCATAGCAGGATGGTCTAAGGCAGAAATCACTTAAAAACATTTGCATATACGGGTCTTTGCTTTTAGAGATATAAACTTCTTTAGACGAACCATACTCCTTCATTCCAAAGTTTTCCCATCCTTGATCTTTACATCTAAAATTAACTTTCTCCATTTTGCCTTGCATTTTATTTTCCATATAACCTACATATTCTTTCCACAATGCAGGTGATGGAACCCCATGGCAAATAATATCAACACAAATAAGATTTTTATAATCTTTCTGAAGAAATTTCTTTAATCCATTAATTTGACATCCTGTTCCAGTAAATAAAACCAATTTATTTAACACTAAATTTTCACGAACATTCTTAAAAATATTTTTAATTTTAGCTTGTAAATATTTGGATCCCAGGAGTTTCTCTAAATCTTGCTTTTCTGTAATGCCAATATACTCAGCTTCTGTGCAAGACGCATTCATTGCAACTCCATAAACAATTCCTTTTTTTTCAAGAACCTCATTTGCCAACAAAGAAAAAATTGCACCTGAAGAGCTTTTCATCCTTATGTCATTGTCATAATATGCCGCATACGCTTTTTTTTCGTTTATCGCCATATTCTATCTCCCTCCAAACTGTAAATTTCCCCAAATACACCTTATTTAATCTTATCCAAATCCATGAGTTCTCCCCATTTCAAATCTGTCTCAAGCGTAATATCCGTATCAAAACCGCCTTGATCAAAAAAGGTCAGTTCTCCAAAATAAATTTGCCCATCTATATTATATAAATCCACTCTCATATGAACCAAATTCTCTGAGAGTTGTTCGGCAATCCTTATCATTTTTTCATAGTTTTCCGGTCTTTCCACATTTGATTCAGGTTCTAATTCCGGTTTTTGATATAATAAGCGATTCCACCCTTTATCATAAAAACGAAAAGTTGGATGTCCAGATGCCCTATTCGTACATACCATCACGCTATCCATTTTTCCATTAAACATAAAAAATTTATAATCATTTGGTACTGTATTAGTTATCATTTTTTCTGCTATAATCCGATGCTTCAAGTTTTTATATGGCCATTCTCTGCATAGATAATAATAATTATTTTTTAAACTCTTTTCCAATACATTTTTTGTTTTATCTATATCCATATTGTTTTTATCATTTATAAGTACTACTCCACCAGAATCATGTGTTGTTTTTAAAACAAAATTAGATGGCAATTTTGAAAAGTCTATATCTTCAAAACGATCCCACACACCGTAAGTAGGTATAACATATTGTTCACCAATTTTATCTGCAACATATTTCTTTGCCTCATATTTATCTACCATTATTTGGTAGTGTTCTTTTCGGTCATTTATTTTCAACCAATTAAGTTTTTCATTATAGGATCTTGGATTACTCAAATCCAGCTTTCTCTTCAATTTACTTAAAAAAACCATTCTTAAATAAATTGAATCCGGCAAGACTTTAGCTAAATTTACAAAAACTTTTTTATATAATTTCATATGTTTTTCCTTTCATTTACTTTCTTTTGGCAAATTTATGAATTATCGCTTTCATTTCCTCACGATACATAAACGAGGTTATTATCAAAGAAACTATTCCAAATAAAAATGCCTGTATTTCACCAAATGAAATAAGAATAAGTGAATGTATGATTAGCAATACAAACGAAAAAATATTACGCTTGAAACTTATCCCTATGTTCATTTCTATTTTCATATCACGTGCCCTTATCAAAAGCACAGCAAAATATCCTAAACAAGTTCCAATCGCAATTCCTTGCATTCCAAGCGGCCTAACTAAAATAAAATTGAATAAAAGATTGGTCGCAGCACCTAATGCAGTTGTAATAAAAACTTTATTTGTTTTAGCCCCTACCGTATACACAACACTAAAGAAAGAAGCATAGCAACTAATAATTGTTGACACCGATAATAAAGGTACATATTCCCATGCTATGGCAAACTCTTTGCTCATAACGCCTACATAAACCGGCTTAATAAGCATAACAATTCCAATTGTAATAAATACCATTCCAAATGACGTAACATTGAAAACATTTTGATAAAATCCTTTTTTGTCTTCACTTGATTCAACCTCAATAGCAGACATTTGCCAGGCCTGAATAAACAAAGAATAGACCATATTTATGATTTGAGGTATTTTTAAAGCAAGTGAATATATTCCATTTGCACTATCCCCCAAAAAGTAATTGATAATATATTTGTCACCAGCTGCCATAATCCACCACATTAAACTGTTCGGGACTAACGGGATACTATATTTCAAAATCATTTTCAATATTTTTTTATCAATACATTTAAAGGAGACAACTTTAAAAAAATCACTGAATACAAGAATATATATTGTGCCAATAACTGCTGCTAACAACGTCGCATATAAATATCCAGCCATTCCCCACTTAAAAACTAAAAGAAAAAGTACATTGAATCCCAATGTCGTAGCTGTTGTAATTAGACCAAAAATTGTAAATTTTACATTCTGATTTATTGCCCGAAAATACTCACTATATATCTGATTAAATGTTCGAACAACTAGAAGAGCAACAAATATCCAAATATATTCATCAAATTTGAAAATCATTTTATACACTGGAGTAAATGCTATAGATATTGCAGCTCCAAATAAAAAAACTGCAAAGCAATTACTTGCTGCTTCTTTTGGCGTTAAGTCTTTTCCAAGAACAAAACGTATAAGTGCTTCATTAACCATCATAGTTGAAAATGGAATTACCATGCCTAATGACGTTATAAACAAATCAATTGTTCCATATTCTGCTGTTGTCAACACATATGTATATAATGGAACAATCAAAAAGGTTAATATTTTACTTCCAAAATTACCCACTGCAAAAATTGCGGTATTATATACTAATTTTTTATAATTATTCTCACTCATTTATTTAACCTCGCATTATCCTTTTTGTACTATCATTATTCATCTAATGCATGGTGAATAAATCTGTATGCCTTTTCCCTTTCCTTTTTTAACGACTGATTAGTTATTGAAAAATCATATTCAAACTTGACATCTTGAAAGTTTCCAGTATAATGCAGTTTTTCCAAATGAAATGTTTTTAATAAAGTGTTTATTCTACTTCCCATTCCTGTATGTTTCCCATTTCTATCAAATACTAGAAATGGTCTATTATATAAAATTGAGAAAACCGACGCATGAAATGAATCTGTACATACAAATTCAGCTGTTTTTATAAGATATACAAACTCAGACGGTCCACAACAATAAAATTCACTTTCTAAATTAGATAAATCAATAATTTCACAATCTTTTTCTGCTGCAATTTTGTGTATAGCACTTATATATTCCTTTGTTTCAGTTCCCAAAAAATAGCAAACAATATATTTATCCGGAAGCATTTCCTTTGGTTTTTTTACAATTCGATCCCATTCTTCTTTTTGTAACATCATTGTTGGATCAATCAATATTTCTACGTCCTGGCGATTTGTTATTCTTTCTATAATATTTTTTGCGGCTTCCTCTCTTACTGATATTGCATCAAATTTCGAAATATACTGTTTCACTCTTCCTTTATAGTCTAACGGTATCTCTTCTATTCCGAATGATGCACTTATTGCAATCTTTTTTTTCTGAGTAAAAGTAAGCAAATCCAAATCACTCAGCCCACCATAAATCGGATTCCATATCTGATCTGAACCAACAAAATAGTAATCATATTTATCAAATTCTTGCAATCTTGAGAAAGAAAAAAAATGTTTTGAGTTTGCAATTTTTTTGTTAAATTCCAAAAAGTTTTTCTTTCTTTCTTTAGGATCTTTTGGATCAACACAGTCCTTTATTTTGTCGCCTTTTAAAATATAACGGAGCCAACCTTTTATGTATAATTTTAATACTTCAGTATGATTCACCCTATTGTTATTCAAACAAGGAACATTTACAATATTAACTGTATTTAATCCTTCTTTTTTCAGAATCTCTTGCACCGCATAGTTTTGTAGTTTATTTCCAAAATTTGAATTACCATACAGTGAAACGATTGCTGCTGTTTTTTTATTATTATTCATAATTAATCCTCTATATAAGTTCCTTATAGCCCAAAATATAACAATATATAATTTCAACTCTCTTATTCATACTTTTTTTTGCTAATCAATAAAAGTGTCCTATATATTAATATTTTAATATGTTTTTTCCCACTTGGTTTTATAACAACTTTATTTTTTTTCAAAATTCCAGCAATTTTTTGAATATTTTCATTTATTACCTTTGAATTATAAGAAGTATCATTTTTCACTCGTGCTTTCCAATACGTGGTAAACAGAAGTGCCATCCATAATTCTAAACTATATCTAAGTGAGCTTCTCTCCAATTTTGCATGTACCATCAAAATCATCTTTAATGACCTTGCGAAAGATTCTGCCGTAGGTTTTGAAGATAATGAGGATGAATCAACATCATGATATATAGTATAATAACATTTAGATGAATAGAAATAATTATTGCATTTATCCAAATAGATATATGTGGTATATAAATCTTCAAATATAGTTGACTCATAAAACATATCTTCTGTTAATATACTTTTTCTAAAAATCTTTGCCCCCAAACCCGGTCTAACAACCTCATCTAATTCTTCAATATTGTGCAATCCTTCCCTAGTCTCATTGAATCCTGGAATAATATCTTTCGTATCGCCAATAATATCCTCTCTATCAAAAAAAAGAACATCTATTTTTTCATTTTTTTCAAACAAATCATTAATTTCTCTAAATACATCAGAAGTCGTAACCCAATCATCACTATCCACAAAGAAAAACAAATCTCCTGACGATTTTTCAAATCCAAATTTTCTTGTTAAACCTGGTCCCGTATTTTCTTTCGTGTACGCCTTGATTCTACTATCCATTTCTTGGTATTTTTTCATCAATAAATAACTATTGTCTTTTGAGCTATCATCCACTAATATTAATTCATAATCCTCATATGTTTGACTCAAAACAGACTGTACTAATTTATCTAAATATCTTTCTGCATTATATACAGGTACAATTACACTAATTTTCATACCTCTTCCTTTCCTTGTAAGCTTGTCCTAAAATAATTCCATATGCAACAGCTATTGGCTGTATAATATTTGATTCTTCAAAAAAATAACTAAACGCACTTAGGAAAATCGTAATAATCAATAACATCCCCATAACTGGAGCATACTTATTTTTTTCTCGTATAAACTTTATTTCTATAATAATTAAAAATAAAACGAATAATACTAATAATGATAAGCCTATTATCCCATAATCATATAGGTACTCTATGTAACTATTATGTGAAAAGCGAGAAAATCCGCCTGGTCTAAGACGATAATAAACACTTTGAAAACCATGTCCCCAAATTTTTTCTCTTAAATTTGACACATTAAATGCTTGAAGAGTAATCGCCCAAATAACATCTCGACCGCTCCCTCCATCCGTACTTAATTTTGAAAAACGTTCAAAAATCTCAAGCCCCGATCTATTTTCAAGATACAATACTGCTCCACTACCTATACAAATAGCAATAAAAAGATACATATATCTTTTCCATTTTTCTTTCAACGACCCTTGTATATGTGCATCTAATACTAGCATCACGAATATCCCTAAAATTAATGCTATCGTACCAGTTCTTTTTGTTGATGCGACAGATATAGCAACACATAATAATATACACAAATTTCGCGAGTTCTTTCCTTTAACAAAAATGACAACCAGTGGCAATGCAGTTAAACAATAATATGTTAGAAATACTACCTGCCCTATATTTCCATTTCCTGCTAAATGTATTTTTATAAGGAATACAGAAATAAGACACATTATGAAGTAATATATTAATGTCTTATTTTCAGTATTTTTATTCATTTCATTATGACAAGTAAAGTTATAATACACAATAACACTTAACGGCCAAATAAATATATCAATTGGCGTATAAGGTAAATAAATTGAATCATTTAATATAGTAATTACACATTGATATACAACTAGAATCCCTAAAATCAAAGTAATACAATTTATTGATTTTCTTTTTAATGTTATCAATTCCTCCAAAAAATAACACAGCAAAACTATTGCCTGCATACCAAATCCCAAAAGTCTTATAGTGCTATTTTGGTTTGTTTGATATAGCATTTTAAGCATGATGGAAAAAAACAAACAGTTATATGATAACCACATTAAAATTTTATTAGGTTTTATTTTTAGTTCCACAAATATTCCTCCTGAATAAATGACCATTTCATAATTGAAATTATAATTTTTGTTATATTTTTATGTATTACATTCAATTTTCTATCATTTATTATTCAGTGTCGAATATTTATGTCGTTACTCACATTTTCCTAAAAAAGCTCCTATCATCATAGCTATCGGTACCGCTATCGGATGCACGAAAGCAGATTCTGCCATTGATACAATTATCAAATAACATATTCCACTCATTGCTGCAGCATAATATGAATTTTCTACTCTTCTAATTCCTTGGATTGCTTTGAGTAACATCATTACTGCAAAAATGTACGAAAACAGTCCAAAATATCCTGATTGCCCTAATATCATTGGCCAAAACGAATCACTTATAAATTGTGATGCCCCGATGCGTAACCCATTAATATTAGATAATCCATATGCTGCATATACCGATGAATAGTATACTCCAGAATAATATGAACCGAATGTAGCAAATCCTGCACCTAATGGAAACATATCTCTTGCAATTTCAAACGCTTTTGTAAATAATTGATACCTGGCAGAATCCGGAATGATTGAACTGAAAAAATAATATTGTATTTGATCCCATCCTAAAATCACAACCAAAGGAATAAATAGCAACATTGTTCTCAGCGTTATTTTTTTCTTTCGAACAAACACAAAATAACATATTAATATGATTGCAAGTGCGGCTCCAAAAGCTTTGCTTCTTAAAGTAGAACACATTATGAGCAATAGCATTATTATATATTTCTTGCTTCCTGTTACATAATTTTTAAGTGAAAGGAGAATCATAATCAAAAACACACAGCAAGCTACAAGTACCGTTGGATGTGTGTACATCAATTGTTCAGATCTTAAACCATATCTTTCTGTCGCTTGGAAAATGTGAAGTGAATAATCAATAACAATTAACACTCCATACAATATCGTAATGCATTTTACATGAAAATATATTTTGCTTGCATATTTTTGCATATCTATTTTTGCAAAAATCTTTTTTCCAACATATAATGCAAGCCAAAATTTTATACATAAAAATGCATCCGATACTTCTGCTTTCAATATACTTTGATATCTATAAATGACACTAGATAGAAAACCAAAACATAAGAATACTAGAATGAACCTAGCATACCCCCCCATGTACATTTTTGTATTTTAAGTTTAAATTGATTCTTTTTTAGTTCAAATACAAAAACAGGGATAGATAATACCGCAAATAGTTCATCCATATAACCAACAACGGGTATATACTGTTCCATCCAATCTTTGAATACAAATATATATACTAGACATATGAAAATAGCATATCGCTTTGTAGTCTTACTTTTTGTTATAGAATACATTTTTATTTCTCCATCTGTTTTGCAATATCTTCATCAACAATCTGTTCTCCAGATTTATGTTTCAGTTGCTCTTTCGAAGCTTCACTTAATCCATTGTTAATTACACAATTAACATCACACGTACTACATTTATCAAGTTCTTCTTTTGTGACTTTTCCATCACGATAGTCACAGCAAATACGATTTTCATACATACTGTATGGTGTTTTACTAAACAAAGATTTAAATTTATGTATCAAAACCCATGTTGCTGGTTTCCAGATATATTTGTGCATAGCAGGTGAAACAGAGCCAATCATCCAACAATCACGATCACAGCAACGAACTTTCTTTCGTACCTCTTCTGCCTGTGGACTATTCCACAGTTCATCCCAAGACTGATTATTTAAATTACCCATAACTTCTTTATCCTTAGTTCCATTGCAAGGCATAACATCACCATATGGATCAATAAAGAATGTATCAAAACTCATATCACATGGAAGAAGTCTTTTTTGCCCATAAATATAATTAATTAATCCATGATTAAAATATGCCCTAAACCATTTTTTAGGACTATTGCTACGTAACAACTCATTAACTAACTTTTCAAAATTTTTTGCAACCATTGGTCGGTCATGTATGATATTTTTTGCTTCTACGAAATAAAAACTATTATGTAAAGAAGCTGTTGCAAATTCCATTCCCATTTCATTACTAATTTTATATAGCGGTACAAGATCTGGTGCATTTTTATCCTGTACAGTCATACCAAACCCAACATCTTTCATACCCATTTCTCTAAGTTTTTTTAATGTGCCATATCCACGCTGATAACCGTTCTGGAGACCTCGTATTTCATTATTTGTCTCCTCAAGTCCTTCGATAGAAATACGTATACCAATATTAGGAAATTCTTTACAAAGATCTACAATACGATCTGTAAAAAATCCATTAGTTGAAATAACAATACGATCAGATTTTTTATATAACTCACGTACAATATCTTTCAAATCTGTTCTAATAAAAGGTTCTCCGCCTGTGATATTCGTAAAATACATTTTCGGCAATTTTTTTATTGTATCCAAGCTGATTTCCTCTTCTGGCTTAGATGGTGCTTTATAACGATTACACATTGAACATCTTGCATTACAACGATATGTAACGATTACTGTACCATTTAATTTTTTTTCTGTATTTTTTTTCATTTTTATTAATTACCTCTTTACTTTCTACTCTTGACAGCCTCATTAAAAATCTTCATCAAATCTTCATAATGTGTTTGTGGTGCAAATCTACTTTCAAGCCTTTTTCTACTAGCTTGCCCCATCTTTTTAACCAAGGTATCATCATCTAACATCTTAATTTTTTTTATAAGATCTTCAACATTTGATGGTTTAAATAAATATCCATTTTCTCCATCAATAACTAATTCAGGAAGACTTCCTATATTACTAGCAATAACTGGCTTTGAATATTGAAACGACTCTAAAGCAGTATTAGGTAAGTTATCATACCAAATTGAAGGAATTAATGTAAATCTAGCTCCTTTAATAATATTCTCTAGTTCCGCTCCACTCTTAAACCCAAGAAATTCAACATTCTTCATTTTATGATTCTCTACATATTTTTTCAGCCGTTTTGCCTCATCTGTTGTATCATCTCCCATAATTTTAACAGTATATTCAGGCAGTTTTTCATACGCTTTTATAACAGTTTCAACTCCCTTTTCTTCAGTAACACGTCCGAAATATAGTCCATACGATCCAATCTGCTGTTCCCCTATTGTTGTTTTACTTGCTGTAAAAGTAGGAATGCAATGAATTCTTTTTTCTTCAAATCCATTTAATGATAATTTTTTCTTCAAAAATTCTGATGGTGTTATAAATGCATATACATTTTTATATACATTTATCATTTTATGAAATTTCATAGAAAACACTCTTACAACAGATGCAAATAACGATCCTTTCACACATCTCTTTTTAATACAACTCTTATATCCTTTTGATAAACACTCCTCACAGACTTTCTTTTCATACATAAAATCAAATCTTGGACATAACAGAAAATAATCCGATAATCTTAATACAACAGGGACTCCCATTTTATTTGCACCTGTAATTACACTCGGAGACAATTTATTAACAAAATGAATAATATATACTAAATCTGGTTTTACATCATTTATTTCTTTTTTTAGTGCCTTTTCTACTTCACGAGAATAAATACTTCGTGTAAGTAACTGCCAAATTGATTTAGGTGTCTTTTTCACTTCATCAAAATATGTTGTATCTCGTCCACCAATTGGTTCTACAAAGTATTTTGAATATTCTGTTTCGACATTTTTATTGGAATGTATGGAAAAGGGTATAACTTCATGTCCATTATCTTCAAGCATCTTTTTAATATTAAACATATATTTTTCAGGGCCACCTGAAATGAAATATCTATAATTTACAATAAGTATTCTCAATGTCTTCTCCTTTCACTTTCAAATTCAAATTCATCAATCCCTTTGAAAAATATCTCTTGTATATACTTTGTCTTTAACATCATCCAAACAACTATCATAACGATTAGCAATAATTGCCTGACTCTGCTTCTTAAACTCATCTAAATTATTAACTACTCTACTTCCAAAGAAAGTTTCTCCATCTTTCAGTGTAGGCTCATAAATAATAACCGTAGAACCTTTTGCCTTAATTCTCTTCATGACTCCCTGGATAGAACTCTGACGGAAATTATCACTATTACTCTTCATCGTGAGACGATATACACCTACCACAACATCTTTTTCTTTGCTTTCATCCCAGTCATCATTCGCTTCATATGCTCCAGCAAGTTCCAATACTCGATCAGCAATAAAATCCTTTCTCGTTCTATTAGACTCAACAATTGCTTCAATAAGATTTTCAGGAACATCTGCGTAGTTAGCAAGCAACTGCTTTGTATCTTTTGGTAAACAGTATCCACCATATCCAAAAGATGGATTATTATAATGTGTTCCAATACGAGGATCGAGACATACTCCATTAATAATCTGCTGTGTATTCAGACCTTTCATTTCGGCATAAGTATCTAACTCATTGAAATAAGAAACCCGTAATGCCAAATATGTATTTGCAAACAATTTGACTGCTTCTGCCTCTGTAAAGCCCATAAATAAAGTATCAATATCTTCTTTAATAGCACCTTCCTGTAAGAGCTGTGCAAACGTATGTGCAGCTTTTACTAAACGTGCATTATTAATATCTGTTCCAACAATAATTCGGCTTGGATACAAATTGTCGTATAACGCCTTACTTTCTCTTAAAAATTCCGGACTAAAAATAATATTATCACAATGAAATTTTTCTCTAATACTTGTTGTATATCCAACAGGAATAGTCGATTTAATAACCATAATCGCTTCCGGATTATATTCAATGACTAATTTTATAACTGCTTCTACTGCAGAAGTATCAAAAAAATTCTTTTTGCTATCATAATTTGTTGGAGCTGCAATAACAACAAAATCTGCATCCTTATAAGCTTCTTCTGCATCCAATGTAGCTGTTAAATTCAAATTTTTTTCTTCTAAATATTTTTCAATATAATCATCCTGAATCGGAGATTTCTTATTGTTAATTAACTCTACCTTTTCTGGAATAATATCTACTGCTGTCACCTGATGATGCTGACTCAATAAAGTAGCAATAGATAATCCAACATATCCTGTCCCTGCCACAGCAATTTTCAATGAATTAAAATCTCTCATTTTTTCTCTCTTCTTCCTATTCTTAAAATATATTTACATATAAAACTCTTTGTACCATTCTGCAAACTTGCGTAATCCTTCACGTAAAGTTGTCGATGGCTTAAAACCATAGTCCCTTTCCAATGCTTGCGTATCAGCATATGTCACAGGAACATCTCCCGGCTGCATCGGAACAAGTTCTTTATGTGACTCAAAATCATAATCTTCTGGCAAAACCCTTGCTCTAATTAATTCTTCCTGAAGAATTTGTACAAAATCTAATAAGTTCTCTGGATGATTATTTCCAATATTGTAAACAGCATATGGCGGAATCGGCAAACCATCTTCTCCATTCTTTTTCTCTGGTGCCCCCTGCATTACCCGTACAACGCCTTCCACAATATCCTCAACATAAGTAAAATCTCTTTTACAATTTCCATAATTAAAAATTTTAATAGTTTCTCCATTTAACAATTTATTTGTGAATCCAAAGTATGCCATATCGGGTCTTCCTGCCGGTCCATAAACAGTAAAGAAACGTAAACCAGTTGATGGAATATTATAGAGTTTTGAATATGCATGAGCCATCAACTCATTGCTTTTTTTCGTTGCCGCATATAACGATACTGGATTATCTACTTTATCATCTGTACTATACGGAACTTTCTTATTACTTCCATATACTGAAGAACTCGATGCATATACCAAATGTTCTACCGGATAATGTCTACATCCCTCTAATATGTTATAAAATCCAATCAAATTACCTTCTATATATGCGTCTGGATTTGTAATAGAATATCTCACACCTGCCTGTGCCCCTAAATTCACAACCACTTGAGGAGTATACTTCTCAAAAATCGAATTAATAAGTTCCTTATCTGCCAAATTTCCTTTTACAAAGGAAAATGTCTTACTAGATGAAAGTTTTTCTAATCTATATTCTTTTAAACGAACATCATAATAATCATTCATATTATCGAGTCCAACTATTTTTATTCCTTCTATTTCTTTTAATAACCTTTCAGCCAAGTTTGATCCAATAAATCCAGCTACACCTGTAATAAAAATCGTCTTGTTTTTCAATTCAATAAATTCTTTGCTCATTTTATCTCCTATACAATTCTAATGTTCTCTCCACAACATCATCCCAATTATATTTTTCACAAATATAACCTGCTGCTTCATCTTTATATTTCTGTACCTGTTGTGCATCCTCACATGCTTCTTGAAGCTTACTCTGCAAATCTGCTACATTACTTTTTTTAAATATGATTGCCTTATCTTCCACTACAGAAGCACATTCATCTATGTCAGACACCAAACAACAATTTCCATAACTCATTGCTTCTAAAAGACTTAATGGCATTCCCTCTAAATCGCTTGGTAAACTATAAATATAAGCATTGCTGTATAGTTCATCTAACAACTGTCCCTGAACAAATCCGGTAAAAATAATTCTGTCATCGTCTTTTGCCATTTCTTTTAACTGGTTAGCAAATTCATCAGTATCCGAACTGCCTCCTGCAATGACTAACTTCTTATCTGTTTTTACGTTCTTAAAGCCTTCAATCAGATAAGTAATTCCTTTTTCCGGAACAAGGCGTCCTAAAAATAAAATATAATCATCTTTCTTTAAACCAAATTTCTTGTCAATAAGTTCTGCCTTTCTAATAACTGGACGATTCACACCATTAGGGATAAACTTTGTATCACGTCCATAAGTCTCTTTAAAATAATTTTGTACTCCCTCACTGAGAACAATAATTTCATCTGCAAATTTAACAGCACATTTTTCGCCAAGCATAATATATGTGCTGGCTAACTTGCCCCATTTTGCTCTTTGATGATCAAGTCCATGAATCGTAGCGATACAACGTTTTCCAAATAATTTTGGCAACCATAACATTGCACATGGTCCTTCTGCATGAAAATGTACCACATCATATTTTCCAAACGCTGCTGCTACCGCTGCAAAAAATGAAGCACTCATCGCTGCTAGTCCTTTTTTATCTATCGTTGGTACATATTTCATTCGGATACCTTTATATTCTTTTAATTTCTTCTCATCAAATTCTTTACCACTTACATGATGTCCATTACGGTTATATACTGTTATCTTATGTCCTAGTTTTGCCATGCGAACCGTTAATTCTTCAACGACAATTTCAATTCCACCTTGACGACTCGGAATTGTCTTATGTCCAAGAACTGCAATTTTAAGTGGAAAAGTATTAATTTTCCTTTTATTCATAACTTCCTCTTATTATATTTATTACTTATCTATTATTACCTTCTGTGGCTTAAATTCTATTTACGGAAATCAAGCCACAATCATTTCATCACATAGATCCATCTTTTCTAAGAACTACCATTACTGTTTTAAGCAATATTTTTATATCTAGCCCAATGTTCCAATTTGTGATATACTCTTTGTCAAGACGAACCACTTCTTCAAAATCAGTAATGTCACTACGTCCGCTGACCTGCCACATACCGGTTATTCCTGGCTTAATTGCCAATCTTGCACGATGGTGCAGCTCATAAAAATTCGTTTCCGAAATCAAAGGTGGCCTGGTTCCAATTATTGACATATCACCTTTCAACACGTTAAAAAACTGCGGAAATTCGTCAATGCTTGTTCTTCTAATAAAATCCCCAATACCAGTCTTATGTGTTCCATCTGGAAGAATCTTATTTCCAATAACTCGTGGGTCAAAATCCAATTTGAACATCTTTTCATCACCCAGTTTGTTATCTTTCATAAGTTCAGCCTTACGTTCTTCTGCATCCATATACATGCTTCGGAACTTATACATTTTGAATCTCTTTCCATTCTTTCCTACACGTTCCTGTGCAAAGAAAATCGGTCCCGGTGATGCTATGTAAATTGCTGGAGCAACAAATATAAACAAGATTCCAGTAATCAGGCATCCTACCAAACCTCCGGCAATATCCATCAATCGTTTCAGCATCAGATCTCTTGTAGATGCATAGTTAATACTGGTAGTTAGTACTGTATAATCTCCAACTTTTTCTACAAACTGTTTTTTCCCCGGCACGCTTTGTACCTTTGCAAGATTCAGATGAACGGTTACTCCGGTTTCTGTAAACTGCTCGATCAGTTCTTTTGGATATGGAACTACACCGGATGTCACAATCAGAACTTCATCAATCCATTCCTTGCAGACATATTCAGCAGCATTTTCCATATTTGCAACTACTTTCACACCATCAATATACTTTCCTGTCATTTCTTTATCTATGACAGCAATTCCAGCAATCTTATACCGGGCATAATTATGCTCTTTCATGCTCTCTACTACTGAACTCACTACATCTGCTGAAACAACAAGAAGTAAGGAACGATTTTCACCATCTTCCATTTTCTTTCTAAGCAAATGTTTCCACAGCTCTCGTACCAGATAAGTAAGTAGAATATAGATAACGATATTCAGTACCAATGCCAGTCTGGAATATTGTTGTCCTTCCTGAAGCATAAACAGATAAAGCAATAAACATGCTCCGAGAATTATTCCATGCTGTGCTGTTACAACAAAATCTTTATAGTAGCCTCTTTTCAAAACGTTTTTCAATGTTCCCATCGCAAACAGTACTACCAAATCTGCTACTTCCATAAAGACAGCCATATTTCTGTAAAGAATTAGCTGGTATGGATTAGCTCCATATCCGCTTAACGCATACGCCAAAACGAACGCCACCTGCAAGCAGATTAAGTCCAAGATGATAAAATCCACATGTTTTATCCATCCTGTAGAATCTTTTCTATACATACTTTCTTTCCCCTTTACTCATTTTTCAGATCCCATTACGTTCGTTTTCAACTAACTGCTACAATCCTCTGACTTACCAACGAACAAAGACTTTTTATAAGAAAATACGCAGTCCTTCACAGAACTTTGTATATTACATTCAATATTACTAAGAAACAATCTATGCCCGGCACATAACCCAATTATCAGGGCAGGCAAAGCACAATAAAAAAATGGATTTCGATTAATTAAGAAATGTGATGCTATTTGATAATAGATAGCAGCCATAAGCAGACAGCCTATAGAAACTGCCAGATAGATTTTCCGATGTTTCATCAGATTCTTGCCATATTCAATTTTTCCGTTTGCTTCTTTCCCACTATAAGGGGCTAGGGAATTGTATTTGCACTCAGCGATCCGCTTCTGCTTCATTTTTCATACCTCGCTTTACCCCCCCCACACACATACACACTCTGGGGGATTTTAATTTTTTAGTTTTTCATTGTTCATATCTGCAACTAACGTCCCTTAGCCCGTCATTCTTTTCAGATTAACAGGCTCAAGTTTTCTCCTTTTCGATTTTTTTATTGCTCTGTGATTGGGTCAAACTGAGCATCCAAAGAGCCATCCAATATCTATGAACCGCTATAATGTGACCCTGCTGCAGCAATGAAAAATCGAATTATCATAAAACGCTTAAGCCACACATGCCGCATAAATACTGGAGTTTTCTCTGGTTGTCCCTATTATATCCCACTCCCCTACGATGCTCATATCACCTTTCAGTACATTAAAGAACTGTGGGAATTCATCCAGGCTGGTGACGCGGATGAAGTTACCAATGCCGGTTTTCTTCGTTCCGTCCGGCAGGATTTCATTACCGATGACACGGGGGTCAAAGTCCAGCTTGAACATCATGCCGTCGCTGACACGGTTCTGTTTCATCAGTTCGGCTTTCCGTTCTTCTGCATCCATATACATGCTGCGGAATTTGTACATTTTGAATTTCTTACCGTTTTTACCGACACGCTCCTGGGAAAAGAAGATCGGACCCGGGGACTTCAGGTAAATAGCAGGACCCACGAACAAAGTGATCAGCAAAGTCAGCAGACAGCCAAACAGACCACCGGCGATATCGATCGCGCGTTTCATAAACAACTGTTTTGTGGATGCATAGTTGATACTGGTTGTCAGTACGGTATAGGGTCCGACTTTTTCCACCAGCTGTTTTTTACCACCCATCGCCTCGGAAACTTTCACCAGGTTCAGATGTACCGTCACACCCGCTTCCGTAAACTGTTCCATCAGAGTATATGGATAGGGAACATCGGTTGCCGGAATGACAAATACCTCGTCGATCCACTCCCGGCAGACATAAACAGCTGCATTTTCTTCGTTGGCTACTACCGGAACGCCTGCGATTTTCGTACCGCAGAGATCATCATCGATAATTACCAGACCGGATAAAGCAAAGCGTTCATAGTTATTCTCCCAGATATTATGAACGACCTGCTCTGCCATATCTTTTGTCGTCACGACCAACAGAGAACGGTTTCCTTCACTCATCCTGCTTCGAAGAATTTTTTTCCAGATGATCCGGACAATGTAAGTGAGAATCGCATAGATCACACCGGTCAGATATAGTGCGGTTCTGGAGTACGCCTGACCTTCCTGCATCGTAAACAGATACAGCACCGAGAACAGTTCCACAAGGAGCACATGCTTTACCGTCACTGCAAACTCCCTGAAATATCCCCGTTTCAAAACATTGGATAATGTCTCATAGAAAAACATCACAACGATATCCAGCAGTTCCATAAAGATCGCCATGTTCCGATATAGTGGAACTATGTAGGGACTGCCACTGTCATGACGGATCACATAGGCAAGCAGGAATGCGATCTGAAGACAGATCATATCCAGCAAAATGAAATCAAAGTGTTTTAACCAGCCCTTCGAACCTTTTTTGTACATCTTTCTGTTTCCCCCTCAGAAAACGAGAACTTTACTTTTGTTCTCTCATTACTTTTTTTTCACATATTTATCATACTATCCGAAAGTATAACACTGGGTTTGTGCATTTTCAATATAAATGCAATTTTTTTAACATGAATTACCATTTTTCGTCGTTTTATAAATATTCAGTTCTGAATCTGTTATTTTTTTGTACAAACTATAGAGAACCAAAAATGTGCCTTGCGTATCCTCGCGGAATGCTTTTTTCTTTACATGAAAGCAATTTCCTGTAAGTAAAATAAGCAATGACCTTTTCCGGTCATTGCCTGTTTTCTGTTACAATACTTTTGATAAGAACTCCTGCAGTCTCGGATTCTTCGGGTGTGCAAAGAATTCATCCGGTGTATTCTCTTCCTGGATCTTTCCTTCATCGATGAAAATTACTCTGGTGGCCACTTCTCTGGCGAATCCCATCTCATGGGTAACAACTACCATGGTCATACCCGTTTCTGCCAGCTCCT
>ERZ826242.1715-NODE-1715-length-22208-cov-2.838216_pt1 | contig 22208 bp, 16 predicted proteins | sample MGYA00519871_ERZ826242 | MGnify/ENA primary metagenome ERZ826242 (study PRJEB31778, sample SAMEA3449226) | human gut metagenome | biome: human gut; feature: human-associated habitat; material: faeces | place: United Kingdom | collected 2010/2012 ...
AAAAAGATTACAAAATTGTTCCATGATGCGATTAATGGTTTGGCGAGTGGCAACACATCTGCATTAAAAAGAGGATACGAATAAAATATACGCCTATCCTGACAGTTCTGATGATGTCGACATAGGCGTATTAGTGGAAAGGGCAGACACTTTAGATGCCGCTTCCGGCGCGAGCACTTCACCCGGAGAAAAGAAACGAGTCCGAACGCGAATTGCGTTCAGACTCAGTCTGGTGGAAGGGGTGGACACTTTAGATGCATTCTTTGATATTGATCAGGCAGGCATTTCAATTTTTGTAAAAATAAAATTTTGATACTTTTGATGCTTATGAGCAAATCAATTTTAACGGTATTGCATATGTGTCCTTCAAGTACGCCTCTGCACTACAAAGCACCTGATGCATTTCAGCCGTAATTTTTGTGCTGTCAACACCTGGCTGAACAATATAAATGCTGAATTCAACTGAATATATTTTTAATTTGTTTTTGAGTGTAAATACTAATTCATTATTTCCTATTTCATAACGCGTAGATTTTCTATTATTAATTCTGTTAAGTTCACGCTTTAGAAGCCGGTCGAACATAGACTTTGGATCACATGCCCACTTTATGCTTTTTTCTGCTTGTCCGCAGACTTCGTACAAATCGCTAACCCTTGCTCCTGGCTGTGGCGCACTCGAGTACTTACAATGGTAGAGTTCAATTAATAGTTTGTTGTTTGCGGCATCTTCTTGCACTGCAACAACATCAGCGATTTCCCCAGAACCATCATCATCAAAAATGAGGCAATATTTCCCAGATGTCTTTAACTCTGAAATGAGTTTGTATTGAATACTATTTTCCGCTCTGTCTGTTCCTTGAGATTCTTTAATAATATCAATTTCACTCCAGTCCCATGGAATTATATTAGCGGCAGAAAATTGAATTGGATGAGTAGCTTTTAGCTGGACAAGAAGGTTTCCTTCAAGAGAAGAGCCATCTACAAACCAAATTGTAGGAGGGTTTTCTTGGAAAAAATCTTTAAGAGAAATTTCTTTTCCTCGTCTAAAGCATATGCTTATAATTGAACCACTTTTATGACTGATTGTATACCCAGTTTGTGATATATCAAGAACAAATTCTTCCTTGAAACTACTGTTGCCTACAAAAAAAGTTAATTTCGAAGTTTCATCAAATGTCGTAAGGCCAATGTCTACATCGGATGATTGGACTTCTGATAATTCTGTTTTTATTACAATTGAACCGTTCCAATCTGTTTCAATTTGCGGAGGAAAGTCGATTCGATAAGGAATGACCATAGGCCGTGAGGTGATTTCTTCTGGAACAAGTGCATCTTTTAAAATGTCTGAAGTATTTATATTTGAATTAAGTATCTTTTCAGATTGCCTATCACACCAATCCTTCCAGTAATCTATAGTTTCAACCCACTTTGCCCAAATTGTACCTTTGTAAGAACACCCAATGCTTATGCTCCTTCCATTTTCATAACCCATACCAAATAGATTTGATTTTGTCGCAGTCCCAGCGGTTGCTCCAGTAATTCCAGCAGCAACATCAACCCCCGCAAACATTCTATAACGAATATGATGATTAGATACTGCAGTTTTAAGTCCGACAGTTGAAAGCATAAGCCGGTTAATTCCATAGAGGCAGCGGAATACTTCTTCTCCTGTTATCCGCTTGTAACTCGGAAAAACTGCCCCGGCAAAACGATCTGCAATTCCTTTGTCTGTTGTGTTAATAAAAAACACTTTATTCTTTTGATTCCAATATAAAATATGTAGATTCCAATTATTATCTGTAATATCTCGGCAGGTCGTCCAATCAACATTACTTGTACATAATTCTGTAATTATTAGCATTTTTTCTTGCTCATTCACAAAATGATGACAACGATCTTCATCGAAAACACTGTACCATTTTTGCCAATACCATTCCTGTGCTTCTGTTGTATACATAAACATACTAACTTTGGGCCTGATTTGGTTAAGCGGAATTATCTCCGTACCAGTAAAACCGTGAGCAAGTTTTTGGAGTTCTATCTCGCGACCTATTTTTTTATCTGACGTGTCCTTTAAGATTTTATTCCAATCTGCATCCTGCGAATATAGCTCTTCCAAAGATTCTTGGATATCATCGTCAACAACATTTGCAATAACAGAAGCATCTCCAAGATCAGCTTGTGTCCGTGCAAATCGGCCAATAAATTGTAGAGTTATAGGTAGGGATTTATACTTATCATGAATCGCACATATCTTTAATTGCGGTATGTCTATTCCTTCGCTGAACATATCTACACAGACAACAATTTTTGAGACTCCTTTTTTAATATTCTGGAGAGCCACTTTATTAGCTGTTGCTGAGTTCCCACTAATAATTAGAACTGGTGAATATTTTGCATAGTATTTTGAATATATATTTTCAAATAATTCCTTTGCGTGGTTCTGTGTGGAGGCGCGAACCAATAACAAATGCGGAAATCCTTTCGCAATATCAGACTCAAGAAGTTCAACCGCTTTTGATGCCACAGATAAATCTTTTTTATCGCTTTGAAACTCATAAATTGGGTAAAAGTTTATTGATTTGAAGTAACCACAATCTTGTGCAAGCCCAAGCGGAAAATTGTAGATTATATCACCATCCACCTTTTTTCCATCGTTACGAAACGGAGTAGCAGTGAATTGTAGACATCGAGAACTTTCAAATGCTTTTTTTATCTGATTCCAAGATTTTGCAGGTATGTGATGTGCTTCGTCAATAATTAAGGTATCACACGTTGACGCTAAAAGTTGAACAAACTCATTTCCGAAGTATCCAGAATTAAGCAATGACATAGTCGTTACAATTACATTGCTTTTATTAAGTAAATCTGTCAATTCATTAATATCTTTAGGTGATGACACAAGGCATCCGACCACAGGATTTGCAAAGTTCTCGTTAATAGCCCCTATTTCTCGTAATTTACTAAGTGTGCAAAATCTTGTAACTGTCTGTTTCCTTAATAAATCGCTTGGAACAATAACACAAGTTTTTTGACAAAGTTCAGAAACAACAGTAGCTATCATAGCCTCAGTTTTTCCTGTCCCAGTGGGCATGACAACAGTCGCAGCAGAAGAGGATACTGTCCAGTGCGACTTGATTGCATAGATAGCACCTAATTGTGCAGAACGGAAGCCGGCTCCAGTAGTAGATCTATTAGCAGGAAAACAAAACATGTTATTACCCCATGTCCTTAGAACTTCTTCTGGATTTAACCAATCAGATCCTATTGGTGCATGGGCAATATAATTTTTGACACCTATTTTCTCTTTCGCAAAATCCATATAAAACCTCCGACAATCGGAACATATTTTTAGAAACCATATTTAAAATAGTCTTTGATTTGGAAGTAGTGTAATAATGTAGTCAATTGCAGAAATAAAATTTGCGTCTACTGTGCTAAATAATATGAAAATCTTCTATATTCGGTATTCCATTATATTTTCCATTTAAATAATTTTTTTCAAAGTTTTCGTCCTTTCGGATTTTAACTCCATCTTCATCAACGCAATCATCCAGAGAATATAAATGTGAAATGCCCTGTTTGTCTTTTTGAGCAAAGTAGATTTCATCACGTCTGAGGATATCAGTGGATAGTTGCCATGTATCATGAGTCGTGAAAACTAACTGTGCTCTATGGGGATTGGCGTTTGGGTTCAAAAAGATATAAATGAAGTTTCGTACCAACAAAGGATGAAGGCGCGCATTAAGTTCATCCACAAATAACACACTGCCTCGCTCTAAAACCATTTGTAGAATCGGGTATAAAGCAAACATTTTTAGTGTTCCATCTGACTCATAGCGCAAGGGAATTGAAGCAGTTTCATCAGAATCAATCATGGAGTGAATAGCATCTATTGTATAATGTTCTTCTTTTCGTTCTGAATCAGGCGAAGAAACCTTTTCTACACGAAAACCTTTAATGGAATCATCAAAAGCAGAAAAGAATTTTACAACATTATCCTGCACCTCTTGATTATCCACAAAACCCGTAGGCAAAAACCGAGACATATAGAAGCTCTCAACTGGATCTCCGAAATCCGCAAATTCATTTTGTAAAAACCAATCCCTAATGAATTTGAGTTTAGGAATTTTTAGCTTGGCGCCTAAAGAAGAAATCAAAACTTCTCTTTCCAAAGAAATCTCTATATTTTCACGATATTTCGCTGGAATCCCGACTAAATCCAATGTTTCACTATCACGATAGAAAATCCGTTTGTACGCTCTTGCGGTTTTGGCCTTTCGATTCAACCATTCTCGTGTAACACCTTGTGAATTTACAGCGAAGCCATATTGATATGATTTCATGGAGTCGCTGCTTGTATCTATAAAATATACCTCAAATGAAGATTCTTGGTCTTTGCTCTTACTATCAAATAAAAAGGGAGTAGGCTTCATATATTCGAAGTCTGACTTTTGGTTTGAATCCTCGTCCCCACCAAATTTGAAGGAGTTTGCAACATACTGGCTCATATATTCAAAAGCCTGATAAACATTAGATTTTCCACTTGCATTTGCACCGTATATGGCTATAACTGGCACAACCTTTTCGATGCCAGTATCAAACAAGTGATCAGCATACTCAGTGATTTTGGCAGCGGATAGATTTAGCGTGGTATCATCTCGAAAGGACTTGAAATTGTGAAAAATAAACTTGGTCAGCATTTTTCTCCCTCCCAAACCTATTGTAACACAAATTTTGGGTGCAATCAACATCTAATTGAGAAAAAACCTCAATTAGATGTATCTTGTTTCAGCAGACAAGTTACCCACAAAAAATAGCACCGATGCCTTGCTTGAAGACATCGGTGCTATTTTTTGCAGGCAACCTATTTTTGCAATGGCAGGGTGGCATCCAGTTCATAACCTCCAACAAACCGGATCCTTATTTGGGAGGCAGAGAGTACGGTCACTTGTTCGATGATTCTTCTGATGAAGTCATCGTTAAATTCGGTGAGGTTCATGTTTTCTTCGTTGTTGATATAAATGAGAGCCTGCTGGTATTGGTATTCCAGAGCTTGATTCTCTATCTTTTTCTTTTGGATTTCCTGCAGCTGGCTGGTGAGATCCATCTTCTGCTCTGAAAGCTGCCGAAGCTTGGCTGCGTAGAAGTCGCTGTCACCGCCTTGTGCTACGATCTTGACTAAGGCGGACATTTCCTGCTCCAGCTTGTTGATTTGCTTTTCCAGTGATTGAGGAGTGACTTGGCTCCCGGAAAAGAGGATAATGTTCTCTTGGACATCCCGGAGGTTTTGCATGATGTCATCCTTGTCACCAGCCACGGTTTGAACGCACTGCAGGATTGCCTGATGTAATGCTTCCTCAGATAGGGTCGGAGAGTGCTGGCAATACTTCGTGCCGAACTCAAGGCGGCTGATACAACGCCAGACAACTTTTTTCTTGCCCTTTTTAGCCCAAGTGGTTCGTCGGTACATGGAACCGCATTCCCCGCAGACCAACCTTTCGGATAAAGCATATTTGCTGCAGTATTTCCCCAGCGCGCTCTTGGTTTTCTTTTTGGAAACCTTCTTTTTGCTATTTCTGCGGGCCAGTTCAAGTTGGGCATTCAGGAAGTCCTCACGGGGAATGATGGCGGGGTGGTTATCTGTTATGTAGTATTGGGTGAGTTCTCCGTTGTTTTTCTTCTTTTTCTTGGTTAGGAAATCCACAGTATAAGTCTTTTGTAGGAGAACATCTCCCATGTATTTTTCATTCCGCAGGATATGCTCAATACTTGAGAGGCTCTATTCGGTATTCCCTCGAGGGGTTAGCACATTTCGCCGCTCCAGGGCTTCTTTGATCTGGCGGAGACTCCGGCCCAGCAGGAACAGGTTGAAAATCATTTTGATGTGTTCCGCTTCTTCGGGCACGATTTCCGGTTCACCATCCTCGCCCTTCCTATATCCCAGCATACTCGAATATGGAAAGGCAAACTTTCCTTGGCTGTACCCTTTCCGCTTGCCCCATTTGACGTTGTTGCTCAGGGACTCACTTTCGCCTTGGGCAAAGGCGCTGGTCCATGTGAAGAATATTTCGCTGGTCACACGGGAGGTATCCAACCCTTCTTTTTCAAAGCGGATGATGATCCCCCGGTCCTTTAACATCCGTATGTATGAAATGCATTGGAGGGTGTTCCGGGAAAAACGGGATAGTGACTTGGCAAGTATCATGTCGATTTTCCCTTTTTTGCATTGCTTGATCATTTCCATAAAGCCAGGGCGGTTCTCATCCCTGGTGCCGCTGATGCCATCGTCAGAAAAAACGCCTGCGTATTCCCATTCGGGGTTTGAGCGAATGAGATCCTCGTAATAGGTTATTTGGTTTTCGATGCTGGTCTGCTGTTCTTCCTGTTCCGTACTGACTCGGCAGTAGGCTGCCACCCTCAGTTTGTGGTTCTTGGTCCGAGCCTGCAGCACAGGTGATGGCTTGATTTCTCGAATGATTTTTTGCCTTACAGGTGGTTGAGATTGCATTTTATATCCCTCCAATACAGGTTAAAAAATTTTACGGTTGATAAGCTGCAAAGTAACCGTAGTATCATAGGCAATTAAGACTTTGTAGACGACCTTTTGAAACAGCTGAACATCCAGCGACTCCGAAGGTGAACGACTCTCTAATTCCTTTTTCAGCAGTTCATTCTGCCATCCCACAGATTGATTTTGCAGTGCATTGTATTTCTCTTGGGCGCACCTTTTAATAAGTTCCAGCAGATAATCTGAGGAAATATTCGGATCATTCATTTTTCGATTGAGTTCATTCGTTAATCGCATTGCTTCTAAGAAAAGGCACTCAGCTGACTTGGCGGATTGCGTTGCCTGAGCGGAATGGTCGATTACATAATTTAACTTGGCAATGATCTGTTCCAGCAGTTCACCATCGGGAAGAGCTCCTGTTTCAATTTCACATTTGGGACAGATCCAAATCATGTTTTTTCCGCTATGGTGAGTGCTGCGAATCAATTTTTGACCGCATTCAGGACAGCAAAGTTTTTCCCGTACTGCTTTAATTATAGGGTTTAATCTTCCGCTCCGGATTACGGAACGCTGCGAGAGCACTTTATCAAAAATGCATTTTTCTATTATAGGTGGATATTCGCCGTTCCCCAGGTAAATTTTATTATCCAGAATCCGACACACCATATTCTTGTTCCACCGGCTTCCCTCCCGATAGGGGACATTGAAAGCCTGTATCCGCTCCGTTAATTTTGGTACGGAAAGCCCTTCCGAGTACTTCTGAAATATAAATCGAATGACCTCTGCTTCTTCCGCATTTAAGTCTATCTGGCCCTCAGTCATTCGGTAGCCAAATGAGAAAATACGTTTTTTGTTCATGCCGGCCACCTCTCAATCGGTTCTACCAGTTCCAAACCATTGATTAACTGGAACCGTAAGGCCTGTGATCCTGCAATTATCCTGGAAATCATCTTTTTGAAAACGGCAGGTTGAAACTCATCTAACGCTGCTTGGTTCAACACATCCAGTATTGTCCTGGTTCCATCTAAAAGTTCTTGATAGTCGTTTATGTCTCGATACCTTTGCAACTCTGCCCTTAAAGCAGAAATCTTCTGCTCCAGTTCATTGGTTTGGGATATAAAAAAAGCAGAATCAATGCACTCTTTGGCTCTCAGGGTAGCCAGCGCATGATTCTGCTCCAGTAATTCGGCAATCTCTTGATTCAACTTTATGGCTCCGGGATGGGACATATACTCCTTGTCTTTCAATTCTTCGATTTGGTGAAGGAAAGGCACCAGAATCTCATCTTGGTATTGGTTCAACTTGTTAAGCAGGGATAGAAATGCTCTTGGATAATCATTTCAATAAACTTGCTCATGGTGCTCTCCGTTTCCCGGATCTCCTCGCTGATCCTGTTGTGCAGTTCCAGCGGGATTTTACAGGTCACGCCCTTGGTTTCCACGGCCATCGCTCCTTTGCTTGGTTCTTTCCCTTTCGGGCAACACAAGCATATCCGAAGAGTGAAGAGAAAGCTATTACCAAGACAAACAACCTTTCAGCCAAAGCAGGGGCAACAAACGTCACAAGCAATAACGGCTATGTCGGGGGCTGTTTTGGGGGATTTTACCCGTCATCCATGAGGGTATTGAGAAAGCCGAGCATCTCCGGTGGGATGGCTTCCTCCGGCTGCCGTACTGGCTGGGAAGGGACAGCCTGAAGTTCTTCCCGCAGGATGCGGCGCAGGGCGGACTCCAAGGCATCCTGCCTGGTACTGTCCAGAATCGCTTTCACCAGGAAGGCGCTTTTCTGTCCTTCCGGCACAGCCTGCAGCAGAGCCCATGCCCGGCGGTGGTCCTCATTCTGGAGGTTTGGGCGGAACATAAAAAGGGGCCTGCTCATCCCTTGCCCACACCGCCCGACAAACGCCCCAAAATCCGCTCGAATCCTTCGGCATTTACCTTGTCGTCCAGCAGGGAAAAAAACCGACACAGGCCGTCCTGGGGGGCGACGTTGCGCTTGACTACCGCTGCGCCGCCGCCCAGCATCACCACCGGGATGGCCTTGAGGTCAAAACCCGCTTCCATGGCCGCTGAGAGAAGGCGCTCGGTGTAGAGGCGGCCCTGCTTTTGGATGATACTGCGGGCGTCCTCGTCCATACTACAGGGCTTTCCAGCCAGCACTCGCTCCACCTGGGCGTCGGTAACGGACAGACCCACATCCCGGCGGACCTGTTCTTTCACCTCGTCGATGCAGCGGATCATCCCCAGTTCCAGGCTCCGGCAGGTGGCGGCGTTGGGAACATTGTTGTCCAGCCGCATCAGGTCCACCGTCCAGCCGCCGATGTCCATGAGCAGGACGGAGGGTTCGTTTTGGAGGAGTTCCGGATGGATCATCAGGGCGGAATACCCCTGTGGGAACAGCTTCACATCCTCGATGGCCACTTTGTAGGGGATGCCCTCGAACTGGAAGCTTACCGGCTGGGAAGAAGGGCGAAGGTACTCCCGGAAGGACTTCTTCTCCCGGCCAAACCCGGCCAGAGGAAGGCCGGCTGCGATGGTAACGGAACAGTCCTTCTTGGCGTCCCGCTGCTGGATTTCTTTGGCGATGGCCGCAAGGGTCAGCAGGTAGTAGTTCTCGTTCTCCATCTTGTTTCGCAGGATCGGCTGTCTGCCGGTCCCGCACACGAAGAACTTTCCACCGTACTCCAGCGTGTTCTGCAGGGTGTAGGGCTCATGGGAATAGGCGGTGATACCGGCTGGGAAAGAAAAATGCCGGGTCTTGATGGCGTAGTAGCCATGGTCGATGCCGATGTTCATGGTTTTGTTCATCCTTTCTTGGCTGCTGCCTAAAACTTGGTTTCCTGCTGGTTAAGAGCGAGGCGTATCTTGTTCTTTCCCAGCTGGTAAAGTATTTAGGGGGGAGAGTGTGAGAGGGGGGAATCGCAAAAAACTCCCCGGCCTGCCAGCCGGAGAGTTCCTGAAAAAGGGCGCACTACCCCCATGTATTTTGAGGGTTTGATTTTGGGCCGTTTTGGGCTTTCGTCAACCTGTCTATTTGACAGGCGTAAACTTCTACACATTTGACAACGGGGAAAAGGGCCGCAGAACGCAAAAAAGCGGGGCCTCCGGCCTGAAAAATCAGGCGGAAGCCCCGCTTCATCTCGTACAAAGCCTTATTTTTGCCATCTAATGGAAAAGGCATCTATGGAAAATCACTTTGGATTTTGGGCTGTAAAAAGCCCGCAAACCCGCATGAATACTGACAAAAACGGGGTGGACATCTAAAGTGTCCACCCCAGATGGTTGCGGGGGGAGGACTTGAACCTCCGACCTCCGGGTTATGAGCCCGACGAGCTGCCAACTGCTCTACCCCGCGATATGGTGGAGAGGGATGGATTCGAACCATCGAAGGCGGTGCCAACAGATTTACAGTCTGCTCCCTTTGGCCACTCGGGAACCTCTCCATAGCCGCTGCAGATAAAAGAAGGTGGAGCCGACGATGGGACTTGAACCCGCAACCTGCTGATTACAAATCAGCTGCTCTGCCAATTGAGCTACGTCGGCTTATCTGGACAGCTCAAAAGCCCTTATTCCAATCCCAGCTAACTATCTGCGTCGCCGTATTTTATTACGGCTTTGATATGGCTGCCCAATTATCTTACCATATGGACAGACGGAATGCAAGAACTTTTTTAAAGTTTACAGATAAAAATATTCTGTATCATAGGGCATGGAGGCACATTTTTTCGCCTCATCGATATAAGCCAGCGCATTTTCCATCGGCGTACCATAAGGACAATCGCAGCCAGTGGAGATTGTAAAGCCCTTGGGACTATCCCAGGCCTTAGCAAAACAATCACGTACCGACTGGCGTACCTGCTCCGGAGTACCCATATACATGACATCAGTAGGCGGTACATTGCCTACCAGAGGGATCTTATCACCGATGCGTTCCTTGGCCACCGCCAAATCAACAGCATTATCGATGCTAAAGGAATTGAACCCACACTCCACGATATCCTCCAACAGGGGTGTAGTATTGCCACAAATATGTACGGATACGCCCAGCGGATTGATCTTATTGCAGGTATCGACGAATTCCCGGTTATAGGGCAGAACGAATTCGCGGAATCTGGCTGGAGAGAGAATCGCTCCAGAGGCCATCGGATCTGCCAGCGAGACACTGAAACCAGCGCGGAGAAAAGGTTCTGCCAGACGGATCAGCACCTGATTGGCAAACCGTAGCAACCCGTGAGCGCTCTCGGGATCACGGATCAGGCTACGCAGCAGCTTTTCCGGACTGACCAAGCCGGAAGCAGCAGTGAAGGCTCCGGCAAAGCTCATCGCACAACCTACCTCATGGCCCAGCTCATCACGCAGGATCTCCAGACATTCCAAGCATTTTTGAGCGCGAATGTCCTTATCTGCCAACTCGGGGTCTAATTGCGGATAATTCTTGACCTGGTCCAAAGGATAGCTGATCAGCGACAGCGGCTGATGCTCGGGCATATCGGCCTCCGCGCCATAGAGCAAACCCAGGCCGTGCAGCCCATGGCCTGCTCCCATACCATCGGTATGGAGAGTCTGATAAACTTTTTTTTGCACCTCAGCCAAGCTGCGGCCGCTCTCCCACTCCTGCTGTACAGTCCACCCGAGCAGACTATGGGCCGGCGCGCCAAACATGATGCCGATCGGCATGCGGTCTACATCTTTACCTTCTGCGATAGCTTGAGCCCGCTCTACAGGCGTCATTTGGTCCTTATACATTGCTGTACTTCCTCCTAGGATTTCATCTTCCGGTATACCCAATCGCCCACGCTCTGGATCACTTGGACCAGAATGATCAGGATACCTACCGTGATATACATGACCGTATCATTGAAGCTCTGATAACCATAGGTGATCGCCACTGAACCCAAACCGCCTGCACCAACCGCACCGGCCACAGCAGTAGCGGACAAAATAGAAATAGTAGCGATGATGACGCCGGAAAGCATCGATGGCAAAGCCTCAGAGAACATCACTTTGAAAATAACCTGAGCATCAGACAGGCCAAAGGAGTGCATGGCCTCGACCAGCTCTTTATCCACTTCCTGCAGAGAGCTTTCGATCAGTTTGGCGATAAAGGCCGTAGCGCTGACCGTCAGCGGAACCACTGCTGCAGCTACACCGATCGAGGTGCCGACGATGAGCTTGGTCACCGGCAGCATGAAAACGATCAGGATGATTACCGGGAAGGAACGGACTACATTGACGATAAAGCTTAAGATGCGGTAGACAATGCGGTTTTCCAAAATGCCGCCTTTATTGGTGATCACCAGCAAAACTCCCACAAAAAAGCCGAAGATTACACTTAAGATAGTGGAATAAATCAGCATTTCAAAAGTCGCTTTGATCGCCGGCAGTAAGATTTTATCTAAAAAATTCAGCTGATAATCGCTTAAAAAATCAAGCATCTTCCTCTTCCTCCTCCTGTAGCTTTTCAATGTTCAGAGGTGTATAGCGATGCCATACTATTCCCTTAGCATCCAGATAGTTGCAGACGCGCTCTACATCTTCTTGCGCAAAAACCAATACCATAGAACCCAGCTGCTGATCTCGATACCGCTCGATTTTACCTCCGGCAACGCTGAACTCAACACCCAGATCTTTGGATATTTTGGAGAGTATTTTCTTGGATTTATCATCATCCGTCAGCATGACCTGAATTTCTTCACCGTTGGCAGCAGGGGGAACATCATCCTCCATCATAAAGCGGCGTAGGGCGTCAGGCTGGCTCAGGAAGAGCTCATTAACTGGGCCGGAGAGCACTAGCTTGCCCTTTTCGAGCAGGGAAACATTGCGGCATAATTCACGGATGACCGACATCTGGTGGGTAACCACGATGATGGTGATCCCCAGTTCTTCATTGATCCTCCGCAGCAAACGCAGGATAGAGGCAGTGGTTCCGGGGTCAAGCGCTGAGGTGGATTCATCGGAGAGGAGGGTTTTGGGCTCCATGCTTAGCGCCCTAGCGATCGCTACGCGCTGCTTTTGGCCACCGGAAAGCACGTTGGGCTTCATTTTCAGCTTGTCCGTAATGCCGACAATCTCTGCCAGCTCACGGACTCTTTTATCAATCTGCGCTTTATCATACTTCCAATTGCGCATGGGAAAGGCAATATTATCATAAACGGTCTTGCGCGACATCAGCGGAAAATGCTGGAAGATCATGGCAATATCCTTGCGGAAAAGGCGCAGGCCTTTTTTATCAAGCTCTTTAACTTCAATACCATTGACCTTGATGCTGCCGCTATCATAGGTCTCCAGCCCGTTGAGACAGCGCAACAAGGTGCTTTTACCGGCGCCGCTTTTACCTACCAAACCGTAGATATCGCCGTCTTCGATTTTTAAATTGATATCCTCCAGCACCTTGAGGTCGCCAAATGATTTTTGTACGCCATTGATTTCAATCATTGGTTGCTCCTTTAATTAATCCATAAATGAAGGAAACGGCAGGGATGAAGCCTCCTGCCGTTTCCCATTAAATCCGTCTTATTCCATTGGTAGCATCGCATTACCATTGTTATCACGGATATATTGTTTAGCCTCTTCGGAGGTATAAGCAGTTAACAGATCTTGTGCCCACTGGGTATCAGCATCTTCAGCACGAACGCACAGACCAAGGGCATTGTCAATATAGTCTACATAATAAATCAGGTTCTCCGTTGGGTCGAGCCCAAATTCATATACAGTGTTAGAGATGCCATAGTAAGCAGCGAATTCATCACGGGAATTGTACATGACGTTGCGGTCCATGTAGACAAATTCAAAATTATAAGGATTATCAACAATATCAGCGATGCTGTAGAGCTCCTTTTCCTCATCAGTCAGGGTAATCAAGCCAGCGGCCTCGATATTCTGCAGATCCAGGCTCTGGTTAGAGGCATCGCTGGCAACAGCGATTGTGCCGCCGGCTCCATTAGCCATCAAATCTTCCAGAGATTCATAATTGACAGAATAAAGACCGGCAAAAGGATAAACAATTGGTTCCATGAAAACCAGGTCAGTGTTATGCTCCTCATTATAGTTATTAAGGAAGGTCAGATGTTGATAAAGATTAGCATCGATAGAACCTTCATCAAGAGCAGTATCAGGGGTGATAAAATCATCAAACATGACGATTTCTACCTCATATCCCATATCTTCCAAGGGAGCGACGCCGGCTTCTGTGGCAGTGTAGGCATGGGACACCGTGCCAATACGCAGGGTAGTTTTTTCTTCGGAGGTCTGGTTATTATCATCCCCATTAGTGCCTTCCTGGGTATCCGAGCAAGCAGCAAAAGCTATTAAAGATGCTGCTACCATGGTGATGGCCAACAGTTTTTTAAATACTTTCATTGAGGGGTCCTTCTCCTTGTCTAAAAAGGTATTTTAAATTTAACTTGGTAAATTAAATTTAACTAAGAAAGATGTAGCAAGCAGCTTACTCTACCGGGATATTAGCCCCGTTGGTGTTTTCCTCTACATACTGTTTAGCAGCATCAGAAGTATAGGCAGTGACTAAATCCTGTGCCCATTGAGTATCAGCATCTTCAGCATTGACGCAGACACCAAGTGCCTCACTGGAATGGTCGATATAATAGAGCTGATTCTCGGATGGATCAATGCCAAACGTAGCCATAGTATTAGATGAACCGGTATAAGCAGCGAATTCATCACGGGAGCTATACTTAGTGTTATCATCCATATAAAGAAACTCAAACTCATAGGGGTTGTCCACGATATCAGCAATACCGTAAAGATCTTTATCCTCGTCAGTCAGAGTGATTAGACCAGCATCTTGTAAAGCAAGCAGGTCAAGACTCTGATTGCTGGCGTCCTAAGCAATAACAAACGTACCGCCAACGCCATTTTCCTTCAGATCATCGAGAGAATCATAATTCTCAGAATAGATACCGCCATAATAAAGGAAGCAGGGAGCCAGCATCACGATATCAGTGCCATTTTCTTTATTATAATTATCGAGGAATGGCTGATGCTGATAAAAATTAGCATCGATCTGGCCTTCATCAAGAGCGACATTAGGGGTGAAATAATCGTCAAACATGACGATTTCTACTTCATATCCCATCTCCTCTAGCGGTTCGATAGCCGATTCGGCCATAATGCGTGCTACCGGTTCGGTGCCGATACGCAGCGTGGTTTTGGTCTCGGCCTGAGTATCATCACCGGCTGGCTGCTCTTCCCCGCTGGAGCAGGCCGCAAAGGCGACCAGAGCAGCGGCTATCAGCATTACGACAGCTAAAAATTTCATTTTCTTCATTAGATTGAACCTCCAAAAATTTTTATTCAGAAAAGTAAAAACTTTATTCAAAAGCAATAAATATTATAAAATACGCCCTGTGACATTACTAATACTGAATTGAAATAAATAGCAGCATTTTTATAGATAAAATCGATATATTATAAAAATCCCTCCGTTATGATAACGGAGGGGACAATACTATATATAGTTACTGCTTCTTCTTAATTAACCTGCCTGAGCCTCTGCTGCTTCTTCAATCGCTGTCGGCTGAGAGGGCTGGGGCTTTTTCGCCTTTGGATTGAGTTTGTTTTTGGCGATGCTCATCATCAGCTTAATGCGGTTGAGCTGGTTAACCTCACTGATTCCGGGATCATAGTCAACAGCTACGATATTAGCATTGGGGTATTTATCACGAATAGCACGGATAGCGCCCTTCCCCACCACATGGTTAGGAAGGCAGGCGAATGGCTGCATACAGACAATATTATCAATACCGTCATGGATCATATCGATCATCTCGCCGGAGAGGAACCAACCCTCGCCGCACATATTGCCCAGCGAGACCACCTCTGTAGCACATTCGGCCAGATGATAAATGTTATGTGGTACCGAGAAGCCCTCTTTACGCAGTAGACGGCGGAAGGGAGCCCGCAGCCGCTCCATGAAAAAGATGCCGGCGCGGCAAAGCAACGCTGTGCTCCATTTGCCAGAGAGCAGTTTATGGCGGATAATACCATCTAATGCGCTATATTCAAAGAATCCAAGCATATCTGGGACAATAGCTTCGCCGCCTTCTGCCTCGATCAGCTCGACGGCATTATTGTTAGCATTAGGATGATATTTGACCAGGATCTCGCCCACCAGGCCCACGCGAGGTTTGACGATATTTTCTTTAGGTAGAGCGCCGAAGTCTTTGACCATGCGGCGGGTCAGTTTGATATAAGAATGCACTGAGCCCTTGCGCAAAGCTTCACGACCGATCTGGGTCCATTTCTCCGCCAACGCATTAGCTGAGCCATGCTCCTGCTCATAGGGACGGGATTCATAGAGCAGCCGCATCAGATTATCGCCAAAGCCGATGGCGAACAATGCCCGGCGCAGCAAAGGCAAGGTGACTTTGAAGCCGGGATTTTTCTCCAAGCCCTGGGCAGAGAGGGAGATGACCGGGATATGTGACAGCTCCGCCTTTTCTAATGCCCGGCGCAGCAAACCAATATAATTGGTAGCCCGGCAGCCGCCGCCGGTCTGCGTGATCACCACTGCGGTATGGTCAAGATCGTACTCTCCGGAACGCAAGGCCTCAAGGATCTGGCCAATGACCATGATTGCCGGATAGCAGGCATCATTATTGACGAATTTGAGCCCTGTGGCAACAGCTGAAGGGCCGGCTTCTGGCAATACTTTCAGATTATAGCCGGAATAACGGAAGGCTGCTTCCAGGAAACGGAAATGGAGCGGAGACATCTGCGGCGCCAAAATCGTATAAGTACGGCGCATCTCTTTGGTGAAACGCGGCCAATGTTTGGCAATGAAGGAACGCGGCACTGCCAGCAGCTTACTTACCCCGTGTTTATCCTGCTCGCGGATAGCAGCCAGCAGCGAACGGATCCTGATACGGGCAGCGCCCAGATTATTGACCTCATCGATCTTGATCAGTGTATAGAGCTTATTGCCCTCTTCGAGAATCTCCTGCACCTGGTCAGAAGTGATGGCATCCAGCCCGCAGCCAAAGCTGTTAAGCTGCACCAGCTCCAAGCAATTAGTCCGCCTTACCACATCTGCAGCCTGATAGAGACGGGTATGATAGGTCCACTGATCAACAGCCTTGATCGGACGCGGCAGCTTGCCCAGGTGGGCGATGCTGTCCTCAGTGAGTACCGCAAAGCCAAACCCAGCGATCATTTCCGCAATGCCATGATTGATCTCCGGGTCGACATGGTAAGGCCGGCCGGCAAGGACGATTCCTTTTTTGCCCTCGCGGGACAATTGGCTGATCAATGCTTTGCCCTGGCGGCGGATATCTTCTTTAAATGCATCTTCCTCAGCTACAGCCTTGGTGCAGGCAGCCCGGGCCTCAGTCAGGGTAATGCCAAAATCATGCAGCTCTTTCACTAAACGCTCAGTGAGGCGTTTTTTATCATCATAAGGCAGGAAGGGGCTGATAAAGCGCACCCCTTCGGCATGCAGATTATCAACATTATTACGAATGACTTCCGGATAAGTAGCGACGATCGGACAATTATAATGGTTATCTCCACCCAACCCCTCATCAACTTCAGAAGGCAGGCAGGGATAGAAAATGGTCTTCACGCCCATATCGAGCAGAGATTGGATATGTCCATGCGCCAACCGCGCCGGATAACAGACGGATTCGGATGGCATCGTCTCTAAACCAGCATCGAAGATCGCCCGCGAGCTGCGTGGAGAAAGAACGACACGAAAGCCCAGCTCAGTGAAGAAGGTAAACCAGAAAGGATAATTTTCATACATATTAAGTACGCGGGGGATCCCGATTTCACCGCGCGGAGCCTCTTCCAGCGGCAAGGGCTGATAGTCAAAGAGCCTGCGGTATTTATAATCATAGAGATTGGGAATCTTTTCCTTGAGCTTGCTGCTATTATCGCCGCCGCGTTCACAGCGGTTATTAGAGATGTGCCGGCTACCGTCAGCAAAACGGGTAATGGTCAGTAGGCAGTTATTGCCGCAGCGGCCGCAGCGGGCGGTGGTTTTTTCAATGCGGAAATCCACCAGTGCCACATCGCCTAGAATAGCTGAGGCGCCGCTCATATTCGCATCGAGATATTCATCGCGGGCCAGCAAAGCCGCACCATAAGCGCCCATCAGCCCCGCCTGCGCCGGGCGCACTGCCTCACAACCAGCAACCTTTTCAAAAGCACGCAGCACTGCCTCATTGAGGAAGCTGCCACCCTGAACGATGACCTTATCGCCCAGCTCACCGGCATCATGCAGCTTGATAACTTTATAGAGAGCGTTTTTGATCACCGAATAGGAGAGTCCGGCAGCAATATCCGCTACCTCTGCTCCTTCCTTTTGAGCCTGTTTAACGCGTGAATTCATGAAAACCGTGCAACGGGAACCCAGATCGACCGGCGCTTTGGTGGTCAGAGCTAGCTCGCCGAACTGGGCAGGGGTATAGCCCAAGGCCTTGGCAAAAGTCTCGATGAAAGAGCCGCAGCCAGAGGAACAGGCTTCATTAAGTAATATGCGGTTGACAGTGTGATCCTTGATATGGAGGAATTTCATATCCTGGCCGCCGATATCGAGCACATACTCGACTCCAGGAAGCATCTGATCAGCTGCGCGGTAATGCGCCACGGTCTCGATCTCGCCCATATCTGTATGCAGACCAGCTTTGATCAGCGCCTCACCATAGCCGGTAACACAGGAGCGGGCAATGAACGCGCCCTCAGGCATTTCGGCATAGAGCTCGCGCAGCATGGTGATAACTGATTCTAAGGGATGGCCGCCATTATTACCATAGCGGCTGAACAGCAACCGGCCTTCCTTATCGATCAGTGCCAGCTTAGCGGTGGTGCTACCAGCGTCGATACCCAGCCAGCAGCCGCCATGGGCCTCAGCCAACGGCGCTTCAGCCACTGCTTCTGTAGCATGACGCGCTCGGAAAGCGGCCAGTTCTTCCTCGCTATCGAAAAGCGGTTCTAAAGTGTTGGCGCTGTCCAGATGGCGTCCTTCCAGCCGTTGCAAGCGGGAAAGCACCTCCGGTACGGGCAAGGCTTGTTCGCGGTTAGCAGAAAGTGCCGCGCCGATGGCGATAAAGACTTGTGCGTTCTCCGGCAGCAGAATCTCGTCCTCGGTCAAATGCAGAGTCTCGATAAAACGCTGCCTCAGCTGAGGCAAGAAGTGGAGCGGACCGCCTAAGAAAGCCACTCGTCCGCGAATCGGTTTACCGCAGGCCAGGCCGGAAATAGTCTGATTGACTACTGATTGGAAAATAGAAGCAGCAATATCCTCGCGTGCAGCACCCTCATTGAGCAGAGGCTGAATATCACTTTTAGCGAAAACACCGCAGCGGGAAGCGATCGGGTAAATGGTCTTAGCCCCCTCAGCCAATTCATTGAGGCCAGCCAGATCGGTCTGCAGGAGCGAGGCCATCTGATCGAGAAAAGCACCGGTGCCGCCAGCGCAGGAGCCATTCATCCGCTCCTCCAGCGCGCCGCCGAAGAAGATGATCTTGGCGTCCTCGCCGCCCAGCTCAATGGCCACGTCGGTCTGGGGCGCGACGGCCTGCAATGCGGAAGCCACGGCCACCACCTCCTGCACGAAGCCGATGCCCATGGCCTTGCCGAGATTGATGGAGCCGGAGCCGGTGATCTTCACCTGCAAAAGGCAGGAGCCGACCTGCTCCCGTGCTTCGGCAAGGAGTTCCTTAAGCGTCTGCTGGGTGTGGGCGCAGTGGCGGCGGTATTGTCCGAACAGGATTTCCCCGTTTTCGTCCAGCAGCACAAGCTTGACGGTGGTTGAGCCGATGTCGATACCGGCGCGATATGTTTTCATAGCACACGTCTCCATTTTTGATCTTTGTAACAATTCTACAAAACGATATTTGTCATTATAGCAAATATGTTGTAAACAAATTGTTAATTGTGGAATATTTTAACCGGTTCTTTGCAAAAAGAATGGGTCGGCCACCATAGTCTGGCGACCGACCCTACAGTCAGGCAGTTTCGTTTATAGCGGGTGTTTCCGATTTTACGGCTTTCTTCTTGCGGCGATGGTGAACCAGAAGAATGACCACCAGCAGCGCGACCACGGCTGCGCCGCCGGCACCGATGATGGGCAGCCAGGAGACCGATTTCTTCATCGACCCGATTAGGCAGAAGCTCTCATCGCCGTTCTCTATGGCAAAGACCAGATAGCTGCCGTCCTGGGTGTGGGAAACCTCCCGCCAGCTTCCGTCCGCGCCCTTTACCATGATTCGGACATTTGTCTGCTCAGTCTCCGGCAAGTAGCGCAGCGTATCGGCTGTACCGGTGGGGAGGGTAAAGGCGTAGCCCTCCAGGAATTTGTCGTGGACACCCGGAGCGGGGCCTTTGGTCATTTGGGTCAGCTGAATCGGTGTATTGTCGGAGAACTGACCCTGGGCAAGCAGTGTGGGCAGCTTGCTCTCCCCCAAAGGCTCGCTCTGCACCGTTTCCCATTCCGCGGTGTACACCGCCGGGAAGGAAACGTCAAAGCGGATGTCGGACAGGTCAGCGTCCGCAAGGCCGTCCCAGCGGCCGACGTAACCGGCCTTTTCGGGCAGCTTGGGAATGCTGTCCGGGGATAGCGCCTCGCCGGGGGCGAGGGTGACGGTGTGCATCATGCCGTCGTCATAGACGAAGCGGACGGAGATGACCTTGAAGATGGGGTCAAGACCTTCCAGCTCCACAAAATCGTCGTGTTCAAGGGGCTGGGCGCTGTCAGCATAGCTGACGCCGTCGATGGCGCCGATGTCGGAGCCGACGGTGAGGTAGTAGTTTCCGGTGACGGTGTCTTCCTCGGTTTCGTCTGTGTCGTCGGATTCCGACTTGAGGAATCCGGAATGCTCGCCTTTTAGGCCAAGGATCGCGCCGGTCTTCTCGGAGCCTGTGAGCTGCACCATGCTGCGGCAATCGGTGACGGTAAGTCCCTCGCCCGCAATGCCGCCCACATAGGCGTTTCCGGTAATGGCGGATTTGGCGCTGCACCGGCGGACATATCCGTCACTCTTGCCCGCGACACCGCCTACATAGTTGGCGTCCTCCGCGTCAATGCTGCCGGTGCTGAGACAGTCCTTCGTAAGTCCCAGCGCCATCCAGCCAACAATGCCGCCCACGTTCTGGCGCTTCGCCGTAACGCTTCCGCTGTTTTCGCAGCCGAGGATCACGGCGCGCAGCTGGGTGTCGAAGTTCATGGAGTTGTCCCCGCCGATTTGCAGATCGTTCTCCGGATCCAGGCGGTTTTCATAGGCAATGGCGCCCACGACGCCGCCCGCGTTCAGATCGCCCAGCACGGCGCCGGAATTGGTGCATTTTTCCACCTTGCCGGAGAGAATTTCTGCGGTATCCCGGTCGGAAATGTCCTCAATGGTGCCGCCCAGATTCTGGGAGGCGTTGCCAACGGTGGCGCTCATGGCGCTGATTTGCCCGGCAATGGAGCGCATGATGCGGCTGAGGGAATCCGCCGTGTCGTTGACGGAATCCATGATGGCGTACAGAGAGGAACCGGCGGCGGCAAGGCTGCTGTTGGCGTTGTTGATGGCCGCGTCGATGGTGTCCCGGTCGGGGGGATAGGGGTCATCCCCGTTGGGCAGCAGGGTATCCAGAGCGTCCTTGGCATCCACGAGGGAATTGTAGAGGTCGTCCACCTGAACGCCCATGTCCGAATTGCCGTCCTGAATGGTGGAAAACGCCTGCCCCGTGAGATTGCTTACGGTGCCAAGCTGGGACTGGAGAATCTGCATTGTGTCCTCGGTGTACTCGATGAAGGTGGTCGGCTCCATCTGGCCGACGATGCCGCCCACTTCCTTGCGGCCATAAACCTGAGCAAAGTTTTCGCATTTGTAGAGATACCCGGTCTGGGTTCCGGCAATGCCGCCGACGTTGTAGCCCATGTGCTGATAGCCCACGTTGCCACGGTTTTTGCTCTGGCGGATGACGCCGCTGCTGGTACCGGCGATGCCGCCGATGTCCGTTACGGCGCTGACGGATTCGCTTCCGGTGATGGTCTCCAGGGAAATGTCGGAGAGCTTAATCTGGTTTTCTTCGGCGGTGGTGTTGACCCCGGAGCGGTTGTTGCAGCTGCGGACAACGCCAAGGTTATTTCCCACGACGCCGCCGACCCGGTGGTCGCCGGTGATGACGCCTTTGGAGTGGCAGCCGTCGATGATACCGGTGATGGCGTTGATGCCGGCGATGCCGCCCACGTCATCCGAGCCGGAAACCGTGCCGTCAAAGAAGCAGTTCTGGATTTTACCGGCATTGTGTCCGGCAATGCCGCCCACGGCGCTGCGGCTTCCGTCAGGCGTGACCGCTCCCGAAACGGTGAGATTCTGGATGACCGCAGAGGCGTCAACATAGCGAAACAGACCCATGTTGGAGCCGTCCCGGGTGATGCTGAGGCCGGAGACAGTGTGGCCGTTGCCGTCGAAATTGCCGCAGAAAATGGGGATTCCTGAAAAATCCACGCCGGTGAGGTCAATATCCGTCAGCAGGATCACGCTCAGATTCCGGCTGTAGCTGTCCAGACGGCAGTTTTCCGCGAAGTCCAGAAACTGCTGCCGGCGCGCAATGCGCAGGGTCGTGCCTTCCTCGCTGTCCTGGGCTTCCTCGGCCAGCGCCGTTACCGGCAGGCTGAGAACAAGAAGCAGGCACAGAAGCAGAGCAGATATTCTTTTCAGCAGATTACGCATTGTCTTCGCCTCCTTCCGCAT
>ERZ826242.1729-NODE-1729-length-22064-cov-3.059521_pt1 | contig 22064 bp, 10 predicted proteins | sample MGYA00519871_ERZ826242 | MGnify/ENA primary metagenome ERZ826242 (study PRJEB31778, sample SAMEA3449226) | human gut metagenome | biome: human gut; feature: human-associated habitat; material: faeces | place: United Kingdom | collected 2010/2012 ...
CTCATTGTATAAAAAGATCTGTATTCCGCCGTAATCCATATCTCCCCAATGATAGCATTGGATTTCATTCGGTGCTGTCTTCATTAACATTTGTAAAAAGCGAACTTCTTTTGGCGAAAAGTAACCATGACAAAAGATATATAAAACTTTTGGATCATATTCCATGCTTTCGTAATTCGCTTTGTTCTCAATCACTATGACTTTTTCAACACCATTTCGTAAATTTGGAATAGCATGCTCTAACGTCTGTGCATTGAGTACTGTTCCATAATAATTCGAAGAAGTGTCAATTTTCTCCTCGCTCGCTATGCCATTTCGATCTGTCAGGCAATACTCCACAGCACCTTTCCATTCTAATGTCTGAGAATAACTCAATATTCCATGTACTGCCAGTATCTCATCATCTGACATGCCCTCTTCATATTGCGGAGAGTATTTCAAAGCTTCAATGACTGCACCTTGATAAATGCGTTCGAAAACTTTAGATGGTGTGATATCATTTTTCTTTTCAAATACTTTAGAGCTGAATACACGCTTCCATTCCGGTTCTTTCAGATCAGCTAACGCTTTCAGACACTTAAGAAATTCTTCATCCTCCGCTTTGGATAACTCTTTCGTATTTCCTTTATTCAGCTGTTCTAACACATGATCACAATAAGCGCTTAGACAGCTTTCGGATACATCCATCTGCAGTTTGCATATTTTTGAAATTGCCTGTAACTGGCGTTCTCTTGGATCCATGATTCCGATCAGCTCACATAATCTTGGAACCACTTCTACCCTATAATCAATCCTCGTAATATCTGTATTCATTTCTCTCCAGTCAAAATGCAGATATTCTTCTCCGCCTAATGCTGGAATTCGTTCCAAAACTTTTGCCTGTCTGACCAGTTCATCTCTGCCACCTACTGTTTTCAAAAGATTCCCATCCACCTTTGGATGTTTCATTCCTGAGAGATTTCCTATGCGATAGTCCTTTGTATTCGTCTTATCAATCAGCCATTTTGCCAATGGCAGATTCTTTTCATTCCATTCCATATTTTATCCTTCGATTTTCATCGGCACTAATCTGTGAGCAGTCTATCAAGCAACATCTGCCTATTATTTATGAACATTTCCGTTATTTGATAACTCTCTGTTTCTTCATATTCACATAAATGAATTCGCCCATTGTCAAAACAATAGATGTCTGCATCTGGTATACCTAATAGAATAGGTGAATGGGTAACTATAAAAAACTGTGCTCCTTCTTTTGCAAATCTACATAATAAAAATCTTCCTGTCGAATCTCTTCAAAATCTTCAATTTCAATCGGAAGCTTTCTTAATTCTGTCATTTGCATCCCCTTTCAACTAAAACAGGATTCATGCTATCGTTGTTTTTAATGATAGCATGAATCCTGTTTTCTGCCAAGTAAGGAAACCAATCAGGAAAAACAAACCCTGTCCCTATTTGGCTCTTTCTGTTCTATCAATATATTCCTCAAAATCGGCAAAAACTGATCACTCGACATCTCTCTGGTCTTTTCTGGAAAATTTGATATTTAAAAACTGTTTCATAGTTTATACACTGCCTCCCTTGCTATTCGTTTGTTTATTGTTTTTCTACAGCGACTATAACATTTAAGAAGGTACAATTATTGTAATTTTATTTTTGTATTTAATGCTAAATTGAATAAAGTAAAAATTTTGCCAAATCACTTGTAATATGATGTGCTTAAATAGCCGCGACTCCTTCCGGTAGAAGGGAGGTGAAATCTGTGGATGTTCTAATTTCTTTTATTGTCTCCGTAATGGCAGGGATTGTTAGCTACTTTATTTGCAAATGGTTGGAAAGAGACGATTAGCGGCACCAGCCTAAAGGTATAAGCCACCTTACATAACGGAATAGAAAAAGCTCAGAGGTCACGACTCTGAGCTTTTTCTTTTTCCTGCAGAAGTTTGATCTGTAGAAATCTAATTTCTTTTATTAGCTATTATCAGAATATGCCATACAAGCTAAAAAGTCAACTTGAAAATATAAATTTTTTAAAGTTTTTCTTTATTCCTCCACTTCAATATGATACTCTCCATCCCCCGGAAAATAACATTTCGATAAATACCTTCTGAATCTCACATCCCTGTTTGGTTCATTTTAAAGCGTAGTCCTTATCCACTCATCCGCCAACTCCGGCCACTGTTTTACTTCTTCATTTGCCCATGCTTCATCAGCAAGTGACAATCCGTGTTTTCCTTTTGAAAATACATGGAACGCATACGGAATCTTTTTCTCCTGTAATGCCTGTGCAAATAAAAATGAATTCTGAACCGGAACCAGTTCATCTATCGCCGTCTGCCACAAAAAACATGGCGGCATATCTTCTGTCACTTGTTTTTCCAGAGACATATATTCCAGTTCTTCCTCAGAAGCATCGGCTCCCAAAAGTGCTGTAAAGGAACCTCTATGTGCACAATCACCTGATGTGATCACCGGATAGGAAAGAATGACTGCATTTGGTTTTGCAGATGCAGTCTGATATCCCATCTCATAAAACTTCTTTGCTACGATCTCACCTTCAGATGGAGAAACTACTGCATATCCCCCCCGGTACGATCAGGATACATGGTCGTGCTTTTTCAACTTCATGAAAATAAAGTTTCATGTTTGGGACAAAACCGCATGCTGCTACATAATTGTATTCTGATTCAGTGCATTCACTACTGCCTCATACATCGGTTTTGCCTGTGGTGCAGCTCCCAAAAGTTCTGCGAGTGTCATTCCATAAGCGAACTGGATCATCGGACCTTCCAGCATTCCCGGTGCCATCTGGTTGAACATCTCAACTGCAAGTGGTTCTGCAACGATTTCGCCAAGTGTGCTGTCCATACTGAATCTCTCTACAGCAAGACTTGTCTCTGTATCATATTCATAATTATATACACCGGAACCAACTTCGTGTACTTCCTCTTTTTCCGGAAGAACAATCACAGCTGTTGTATTGGCCGGAACTTCTACATGCACATGAATTTTTCCATTCTTGCAGGATGTGTTTGCCACGATTTTTCCGTATACGGATTCAAACTCTGTGCCACACTCTTCAATACCTTTTACAAACATTGGTTTTACCTGGAATTTCTTATATCCCGGCTCTAACTGAGATAATCCGGCAACTTTGCGGTACATCCAGTCACCTACAGAACCATAAGCATAATGGTTCAAAGAGTTCATTCCTGATTCATCAAATGTTCCATCCGGTTTGATGGAATTCCAACGCTCCCAGATTGTTGTTGCTCCCATATTTACTGCATAGAGCCATGACGGATAATCTTCTTTCATAAAGAGCGTTGCCGCCATCTCATGTGCTCCATTTTCAGAAAGTGTATGGCAGATATATGGTGTTCCAACGAATCCTGTAGCTAAATGATTTTTGTGATTTCCTATATTTGTAAGCAGAGTATTCAAAATGCGTTTTCTGTCTTTTTCTCTTGCAAGATTAAAATACAGGGAAATGATAGCACCTGTCTGTGTCTCACTTACGATACGTCCTGTCTCTGTGTAATATTCTCTCTGGAATGCATCCAAAGTTGTTTCATAAAGATTCGCATACTTTTTCGCTTCTTCGTCTTTTCCAAGCACCTCTGCTGTTTTCTTTACAAGCTCTGTGACATACAGATAGTACGCATTTGCGATCATATATTTGTCTGTTGCTCCGGTTCTGTCTGCGCTCTCTTCTTTGTCCAGTGCAAGCCAGTCTCCGTACTGGAATCCGCTCTGCCAGAGACCATTCTCTTCACAGTTGTTCTTGATGTAATCTACCCACTCATGCATACATTTCCAGTTTTCTTCCAGAATACCTTTATCGCCATAAATCTGATAAACAACCCAAGGAACAATAACTGCTACATCACTCCATGCGGAGGAACTGTAAGATCCCAGAATATCCGGCACAACATGTGGCACACCTTTTTCCAGAGAAGATTCTGCTGCAACATCACGCATCCATTTTTTGTAAAATAATGCAGTATTTCTGTTAAATGCTGCCGTCCAGGAAAATACCTGTGCATCTCCTGTCCATCCAAGGCGCTCATCTCTCTGCGGACAATCTGTCGGGATGTCAAGGAAGTTATCTCTCTGACTCCATGTAATATTTTTCTGTAACTGATTTACTTTCTGGTTCGAGCAAGTAAAATCACCTGTCTTTTCCATATCAGAATGTGTCACACAGGCAATAAACTGATCTGCTGTAAATTCTTCCATTCCTTCCACACAGATATAACGGAATCCGTGGAATGTGAAATGCGGACGGAATATCTGCTCTTCTCCGTTGCAGATAAATGTATCAATTGATTTTGCCTGACGAAGTGTCTCCGGATAGAAGTTTCCATCTTTGTCCAGTACCTCTGCATGACGGAGTACAATCTTCTGGCCCTTTTCACCTTTCACATGAACCTCAACAACACCTGTAACAATCTGTCCAAAATCAACGAGTTTTTCACCTTTTGGTGTAACGATCAGCTCTTTACCCACAATTTTCTCTGTGATACGGACAGGTTCATTCTCCTGTGCTGTTAATACTGCTTTGTCAAAATCTTTAACAACAACATTTCCTTCTGTGATTTCCGGTGCATCTGTATCGATTGTCTCACCCATGTAAATTTCACTGTAACGGATTTCCCCAGTCTTTACAGACCATGTTTCATCGGTAGCGATTACATCTTTGTTTCCATCTTCATATTCAACATGAAGCTCTGCAAATACTCCTGCCTGTGTGCCATAACGATTTGGTTCACAGGTGAATCCTAGGATCCCCTTATACCAGCCGTTTCCAACTGTAATCGCAATTTCATTTTCTGCTGTAAGCTGCTCTGTCACATCATAAATCTGATACTGCAGTCTGTTGTGATAGCTTGTCCATCCCGGTGCCATACGGTAATCACCGACTGTCTGTCCATTCAGTGTCACTTCATATACACCATGTGCAGTTGCATACAGACGGGCTTTCTTTACCTTTTTATCAATTGCAAATGTTTTTCCAAATACCGGGCATGCTGTCTCTTCTTCAGGGAAATCACTTGTGATCATCTTTGCGATAAACTCTGTATTGTTAAAAATTCCTGTCTCAAATGTTCCTTCAATTGCTTCTACATTTTCATGGTTATCTGCCACAGATACCTCTACTTTATAAAGCATTTCATCTGCCAGTTTTTCTCCTTCATAAGAAATCAAAACGGACTGATCTGATGCTTTTTTTCCACTGTTCCAGACAACGTTACCCTTCTCATCTGTTACATTAATTTCATATACTGTCTGGATTGTATTCTGCTCTTCGGACTCTATTTTCCATGAAAATCTTGGTGCCTTGTCTGTCAGTCCGATTGGATTTTCTCTGTATTCTGTTCTAAGATCATATAATTTCATCTATAATTCCTCCATCTTTATGTCCTCAAAAAGTCCTTTAGCCAAAAAGGGACAGAAACTTGGTGTCAGCTCCGTCCCCTCATACTACTATCTGCTATTTATTATCTATTTTGCTTCTTTTCTCTTCTGCAGTTCAGCTACGATTTCAGGATATCTCTTCTCAAGGTCATTCTTCAAAAGAAGGATAAACATGATTACGAAAAGTGCAAGTGGAATGTAGATACCGAATGTGAAGATTGCTGTATCTACTGATGCCGGCTGAGCTGCAAGTGCTGCATTGTATCCAGCTGCTGCCAGAAGCCATCCGATCAGAGATGCTCCAATACCGGATCCGATCTTCATTCCGAAAGAGTTCGCACTATTTGTCATACCTACGATACGTTTTCCGAACTTATAATCATTGTACTCAACACAGTTATTTACCATTGCTACAAACAGACACAGCAGAGGAATGTTAGCAAATGTTGCTACTGCTCCACCTACAACACATGTCATAAGGCTGTATGGTGTAAATACTCTCACCAGACAGGCTACTGCTCCCATCGCACAGGAAATCATACAAGTTTTTGTCATACCTAACTTAGATGCCATCGGTCCTGTCAGGATGAATCCGAGGAATGTAGGAATCAGTCCGACTGCTCCGAGAAGTGCTACGATGTTATCATTTCCAAGAATATATTTTGCATAATAGGTACCACCAGATGCACTTAAGCTGTAAGAAATATTCATCAAGAACTGAAGTGCAAGCATGATCACCCAGTATTTATTTTTGAAAAGAATTTTGATTCCTTCTACAAATGGTACATTCTCATCTTCACTTTTTTCTGCAATCTGCACATTTTCTTTTGATGTTTTATAAAGAATAAGCAATGACAGCAGGGAAATTAAACTAAAGACAACCGCCACTTTAATCCATGCACTCTGTGTGCCACCAAGCATATTCGTAATAGGAATTAAAAGGATTGCAATTACCATTCCGGCAATGTATCCAAATGCTGCACGGAAGATTCCCATTTTACCACGTTCTTCAGAACTTTCCGTACGGATCGCCATTAAAGCACTGTAAGGAATTGCCACTGCTGTGTATACAATTGCTGTAATCAGTACGTTCGTGATCAGTACATATGCTGCCTGTAATCCACTTCCCATATTTTTAGGTACGGTAAACAATAAAACGATAGATACGAATGCCGGAATTGCCATTCTTGCAAACCAAGGACGACATTTTCCCTTTGGTGATTTGCCATTATCCATGATTTTTCCCATTGCAAGGTCTGAAAATGCATCAAAAATCTTTGCGATCAGAAGCATCGTTGCAACCATTCCTGCTGCCAGTCCAACCTTCTCTGTATAGAAGTAAGTCAACTGTCCAACCAGACAGCTCATAATATTCAGCGGTAACTGTCCGAGACCATCACCAAGATAATCTGTAAGTCTCATTGATTTCTGAACTCCCATTGAGTCCAGGCCAAGTTCTTTTTTTGTTTTAGCCATTTTTGTCCCTCTCTTATTTTTTCCTTATCCCGTTATTCTCAGCTTACTGTGAATAACAACTCTTTGTTACAATCTCATCCTATAATTGATTCAACGCATTTACCATTTGCTCAAGCATCTCTCTCTTAATTCCCGGAACAAAGCTTAGAAGCTGACGAAGCGGCATACCTTCCATCATCGCTGCCATCATTTCCTGATTCACAACTCCTGACTGATCATTTTCATTTGCTTCTGCCATATCCATTGCCGCATCATTCTGTGCCATTCCTTGCATAAATGGTGCCATTACAGTCTGTGCTTTTGGATCACGCATCAATTCTCCAAGACAAGTATTTAATGAATATGTTTTTGGAAGTTCTTTTGTAGGATGTACTGTGATTTCTTCACCTGTACACATCTGATCTGCATTTTCACCGATCATCACTTTATAAGTTCCTTCCTCTGCATACCAGTCATGGATTAATGTATTCCAGTAAGCAAATGCTCTCTCATCCAGTGTAAATGTGACTGTCTTCTCTTCTCCTGCTTCTAAGAAAATCTTTTCGAATCCTCTCAGTTCTCTGACTGGACGGACAACTTCTGTCTCAGGTGCTTCTACATAAAGCTGAACGACTGTCTTACCTGCACGATCTCCGGTATTCTTTACTTTCACACTTACTTCTACAGTATCTTTGTCAGACGTTTCTTTCTTGTCAACCTGAAGATCACTGTACTCAAATGTCGTATAAGACAAACCATATCCAAATGGGAACGCTGTCTCCATTTTTCTGGATGTATAATAACGATATCCTACAAACACGTCTTCCTGATACTTTGCGTTATCATATCCTTTTCCATAAGTTAGATAGCAAGGTGTATCTTCCAGACGAAGTGGAAATGTTTCTGCCAGACGTCCACAAGGATTTTTTCTTCCTGCAAGTACTTCAGCAACAGCCTTTCCGACTGCCTCGCCTCCAAGATAAGCTTCTAAGATACCTTCCACCTGATCTTTCCAAGGCATAACAACTGCAGAACCGTTGTGAAGAACAACGACTACATGCTTCTGTACTTCAAGCACTTTTTCTACAAGCTCGTTCTGACAATTTGGAAGGTTCATATGCTTTCTGTCATATCCTTCTGATTCAAAGTTATCCGGAAGTCCGAGGAAAAGAACTGCCACATCCGCTTCGTTTGCTACCTTTACAGCCTCATTCTGAAGCTCTTCGATAACTTCATCTTTCTCATCCTGATATCCTTCTGCAAAAGTTACATTTGCAAGCTCTGGAATTTTTTTTGCAGCTTCCAGTGCAGATTCCACCTTCCAACTGTTGATATGAGAACTTCCGCCGCCCTGATATCTTGGTGTCTTTGCGTATTTTCCGATAAACGCAATCTTCTTATCAGAAGTTAATGGAAGGATTTCATTTTCATTTTTTAATAATACCATACATTCTGCTTCGATTTCAGCTGCTGCTGCGTGATCTTTTTCATAATCAAATACAGCATCTGTGTCGCGGTTCTCTGCATAACGGAAAATCACATCAAGAACTCTCTCGCAAGCCTGATTAACAACGCTTTCGTCGAGTTTTCCTTCCTGAACTGCCTTCACGATCAGTCGGTCATTCTCATAATCTCCAGGTGGCATCTCAAGGTCAAGCCCTGCTGCAAGTGAAGATACTCTGTCATTTACTGCACCCCAGTCTGAAACAACATATCCGTCAAATCCCCATTCTTCTCTTAGGATCTCTGTCAGATACTCTTTTTTGTCTCCTACAAATTCACCATTAATACGGTTGTAGGAACTCATAACTGTCCATGGTTTTGCTTTCTTTACTGCGCCCTCGAAGGATGCAAGATAGATTTCTCTCAGGGTTCTTTCATCCATATCAGATGAGTTTGTCATACGGCGTTTTTCCTGATTGTTTGCAACGAAATGCTTTGCACTTGTTCCAACATTCTTGCTCTGGACTCCTTTGATCAGTGCTGCTGCCATCTCTGTAGATACGAGTGGATCCTCTGAATAATATTCAAAGTTTCTTCCACAAAGTGGAGAACGTTTGATGTTCATTGCAGGTCCGAGGATTGTACTGACATCCATTGCCTGACATTCCTGACCGAGCAGTTCTCCCTGTCTGCGAATCAGCTCACGGTCAAAACTGGATGCTGTCGCACATCCTGCCGGGAAGCAGATTGCCTTCTCACTCTCGTTGATTCCAAGATGGTCAGCTCCCTGTGCCTGCTTTCTCAGTCCATGCGGTCCGTCTGTTACCATAACGGATGGAATTCCAAGACGTTCCACTCCTTTCAGATGCCAGAAGTCTGCTCCGGAACACATTCCGGCTTTTTCTTCCAGTGTCATCTGTGAAATCAGACTCTGAATCTTCTCTTTCTCCATGCTATTACCTCCATTTTTTATGATTTCTTACTTCTTGCTTGTTCTATCGGTTTTTCATCATGGCTTTATAATAACTGGAAAACGGTTGTATTTATTTCATTTTTAAACTTTTATTTATATATTTACACTTTTATTATCTATTTTTCTATTGACTTGGAAAATATTTTCGATTACGCTGATAGAATGTAACGTACATAGCATTTTCACACATAGAACAGAGGCAGAAACTTATGGAAAAAATATATTCCCTGATTAATTTCATAAAAGCTTATTACCCAGACTCGAATATCCCCATGTATCTTTTTTCGGATGAAAAATGTATTTTCTGCATGCCGGAGCAAAACGAACTGACTCATCCTCCATTCCAATATCTTCGGGAACTTTTTTCCGGTTCTGACCGTATCACTTACTGTACGACTGAATATGGAATCATGTTTTGCTCTCTTAGATTAAATCACTGGAAAAACAGTTACATTGTTTTTGGTCCGATCACAACTGTACCTTATTCTGATTCCGACTTGCAACATTTATACAAAGACTACATGGTATCAAACGACAGCCGCCTTGATTTCAATTCCTTTCTTCGTCAGATTCCATGTCTATCCTTGCCTTCTCTGTTGAAAAAATGTATCTTTTTAAATTATTGTCTGCACGAAGAAACCATTTCACTCGACCAGCTTACTTCTGTTGGGCAGACATTTTCTGAAAATGATGTTACGACCGATGCCTCTCTTCTTTTGGAAGAAACTTATCATAAAAAGGAAAATGAGCAACACAACCAGACATATATTCTTGAAGAACAGCTTTTGAAACTTGTCCGCACAGGTAACTGCGAAGGATTTAAGGAATTTATGTATAGCGAAAGTAACTTTCATATCGGTGTCACAGGCTCTACTGCTCTACGTCAGTTAAAAAATAATATTATCATCACAACGACCTTATGTACCCGTGCTGCGATTGAAGGAGGACTGGATTATGACACTGCATATCAGCTCTCTGATTATTTCATCCAATCTTCTGAACGACTGACAAGTGCGGACCGGTTAACTGATCTTCTCGGAAAAGTCAGTTATACTTTTGCAGAAAAGGTGGCACAATCAAAAACGCCCATCTCAACAGACGAGCGCATGCAGAAAGCAATTCGTTATATTCAGCAGAACGTGAATCAGCACCTCACCGTTGGAGATGTTGCTGATTACGTCGGATTCAGCAAATCCTACTTCTCTGCCTATTTTAAAAAAACACTTGGATTCTCTGTCAGTGCATTTATCCTACGTTGCAAACTGGAAGAAGGTAGAGAATTACTGCAGTATACAGATAAATCTATCAGTACGATCAGCGAATTTCTGTGCTTTTCCAGCCAGAGTCATTTTCATACTGCATTCAAAAAACAATTTGGGATAACACCGTCAGAATACAGAAAGCAGCAGAATGATTGATCCTGCTGCTTTCTCTGTATCATACGGTACGATAACCGTTTCCTTATTCATTTCCCTCAACCATATCGAGGTAATCACCTTTATCAATATGCATCATGGATACCTGATTCTGATGTCTTCGGAATCCATAGACGCAATCTACATTTCGAATCAACGACTGCAGACGTTCATCCGGTACACATACGATCAGCTGAAGCTCCAGCTCTCTCGCATAATGAAGGCACACTTCGCTTCGCTCCTTATCCATCTTGGAAAATGCTTCATCAAGAAGCACCAGACGGATCTTAGAATCACGGTTTGTCTGCTGCATATAGAGCATCGCAAAGCCTGCAAGCAGTGCGACATATTTCGGGTTCTGTCCCTCTCCTCCGGAGTCACGGCCTGCCATATCATCAACTGCATTTTTGCGGATATTTCCATTCTCATCTTCCACCTTTTCATACATACTGAAAGTCAGATAATTACGATAATCCACATACTGTTCCATCTGCTGACGATACTGGCTTAAGGATCTTGCATCTTCCTCCTTAGGAGGCATGAACTTCTCAGTCAGACGCTTGATATCTTCTTCATACTTCTGATAGAACTCATCCTCACCAAGACTTAACTGACCTTCAAATCCGTAGTCATCGAACACTTTACTGTCTAGTTCAGGTGCTGTAAGCATCTCATAGAACTGTCCGTTTTCATTCTGAGCCGGTATGATATCAATCTGGTAAATACTATCTGAGAACTTGATCTTCGCAAGCAGACGGTTGATCTCTTTTTTATGTCTGTAAGCTGCCTTGATTTCACCATGAATGGAAGCAATCACATTTTCACGCAATGTATGGTAAACCAGATTATACTGCTTATCGAATTCTTCCTTGTACTTCGGTTCGAAATCTTTCCTACACTGATTCAGCACTTTGTCATACACATCATTTTCATGTTCTATTCCTGTAAAACCATAGGCCGGATAAGCATTATTGAACTTATTTCTACTTCTTTGCAGTTCTTCTTTCTCCGTCTCTTCCAACGTTTCCAAAGCATCCTTTTCTTTTGTCTTGTCTCTCTTATAAGCTGCTTCACTTTGTACTTTTAACGCATCTGTTACTTCATTCTGAAGCTGTTCGTTGACAACAAATCCCTCTGTCAGGAAGTCTATCTTTTCTGAAAATGATTTGATATTACTCTCGATTTGTCCCTGTGTCTTCGCATACTGTACTACTTCACTTTGAATGCTATCAAGAATCTCTGCATTTTTCTTAAGCAACTCCAGTAATTCCTGCTTTTTCTTCTTCAGTTCGACTGTCCGGTCGCCTCGTTTCAATTCTTCTACTTCCAGACGTAATTTTTCCTGTTTCTCGTAATAATCCTGAAGATGTTCCGCTGCTTTTGAAAGATGTAAGATCTGTTCTGTACTCTGGTTCAGACACTCAAATTTCTGTGCTGCACGCAGTGCCATCTCAACACGGCAGTCCTCTTCCACTTCCTGTTTCAGCTTCGCTGCTTCTTCTTCCAACTCAAGAAGTTTCGCCTTTGAGACTTTCGTTCCGATACAGGCATATTTCTCATAATCATTCTTTCTTAAATGTCTGAAAATGTAATTGCTGTAGGAATAACAGTCCTTTGTGACACCATCTCTCGTCTCATGAAGTTCTTCCACCGTCTCACATTTCTTAATGCGGCCTAAGTATCGCTTCAAACAAGTATCTACATAAACTTCCTCTGCGCGCACACACTCGTACAGTGTATTCTCATCTGCCTTCGGCTTGTCTCTCACGATTGCCGCAGTATCCATGAGTTCGACATCCTCGATCCCCTTCATCTGCTTCATTTTGCGAAATGCTTTCGCAGCATCTAACGTATATTCAGGTGCTGTCACCAGACTGTGTTTCACACGTCCCATACGTCCTTCGATTGCATTTTTCCACTCTTCATCCGTAATATCAAACAAGTCCGCAAAGATATTTACATGGATCGTTCTTCCATACTGAGTACTAAGTATATTCTGCAATTCCTGTCTTGCACGCTTCAATTCCGCACGATATGGTTTTCTGTCATTTTTGAGGTCTTCTACCATCTCCCGCTTCTCTTGAAGTTCTTTCTGATTCTCACGGATTCTTTCGCGAACATCGCCTAATTCTGTATTGATGTTGTCGAGTGCATCACTTAAATATTGCTTTAGCTTTTCAATCGAATCTTCACTCACAACACCATCTCGGATATCATCAATTCTATGCAGCGCCTGATTGCTCACATAAGCACTGACTTCATCGTCTTCCTCCCAGGCTGAAAGACCTTTTACGATATCTCTCCATTGTTCTGAATTCGTTGCCAGGAGCTGGATCGTATTTTCAATCTCCTTTAGCTCCTTCTCTTTCTGTCCATAATCGCTGGCTTTGAGTTCTGCCTCGACTTCTACCTGTTCTTTCGTATAAGCATCTTTCTCTGCCAAATAAGATTTTCTCTTTTCTTCTTTTTCCTCAATCTTCTTGAGAATATCCTGCAGATCATCCTCTTTCGATTGCAAATGTGCTTTACAATTTTCTATTTCAATATACTTTAAGATCTGTTCCACATAGATCTTATCAGCTCTTGCTTTCTGCAAGGCTAGATTATGCTGACTGATCTCGTCAAGCATTTTAATTCTCTGCTCCAGATCTTCTACGCGTTCCTTGATCTCACGGTAAGCGCCAAGCTGATCACTGATTGTTGCAACTGTGTCTTCCTTGCTCTTTGGGAACATATAATCTTTGATAAACTGTCCCGTTCCGTTCGTCATACGAAGTGCAATCGCGCTTTTCTCCATTGTCATCATACGGCCCGGCTCTACATAACCAAAGATTGCATCATAAACCGTTTTCAAATACGCTTCTTTCGATGGATATACACGGTTCACATCTCCGCGACCTCTGTTGTCAGCCGATTCTATCCTTGCTTCTACCAATTTTTTAAGTTTCGCGATTGTATACGGGACACCTTCTTCTGTCAAATATTCATCCTCCGGAATCTTTCCGGAATGACTGAAGAAACAATATTTCCTGATGTCTGTATCTGCCTTTCCAACCTCAAATGAAACACCAATACAAGTATGTGTATTCTTTCCTGTATCCTTAATCTCCAAGACGATCTGAGAACAGAAGTCCTGATCTTCTCGGTTAAAGGAACCGTCTTTCTGCGCTCCTCTAAGATAACTTAGAACACTACGCCTGTTCTTCGCATCATCCGCCGCTTTATTCAAGAATGTGGAAGATATACTTCCATATAAAACAACCTGGATCGCATCCATAACAGTAGACTTACCAGATCCACTTTTCCCACTGAAAAGATTCACATACTCATGGAACTCCATCACTTTGTGACTGATACCGCCCCAGTTATTCATTAACATTCTAGTAAATATTTTCTTCGACTGTTTCTCTTTCATCTTCCACACCTCCCTCTGCTTCTTCCTGGATTTCCTGTTCAGAAACTTCTTCTGTAATCTCTTCCTCTGCGTACTGATCTTCCTGATATTCTTTGATCAACGCAGTAATATCCATACTTCCACAATATAGATTGATCGTGCTGTAGATATAAATCGGAGTCTCGTCCTCAACATTCTGGATTGCTCCCGGCACTTCAATGATCTGATGCTTACTCATCACATATAAAGCTTCTTTCCACTCACCCATCGTAAGCTTATAATTAATCAGATTCGTATTCTTTCCATATTCACGAATCTCCGCCAGATTCGTCACTGTAGCTTTCAAGCCTTCTCCTAAAATCTTATCTCTGTAAATTAATTTAACAAGTAAGATTACTTTTGTAACGGTGGCATTTATCTTTTCTATTGCGATTCCATCTCCATGTAAACGGTAAATGTGTTCCTGTGGGTCATGCACTAATTCACAGCTTAAAACAGACAGATAGTCTTCAATAAACTTTCTATGTCTTGTACAGATCTCATAATGCAGATTGTCTCTTGGGACAAGTGTTACAGGATCATATTTCATCTGTAAAATACATGTCTGTCTGAATAATGCAGCAATTGTTTTCTTCAGGTTATCAGCTTCTGTCACTGACAATTCTTCCATATAATTAACCATCTGATTCTACTCCCTCTATCGTAAGTTTTGAAAATCGGAAACCAGCCTCATTCTCCATCTCCTGCGCCACTTCAATCTGTGCCTTACTGTCCGCAGATTCTGTTGCATGCTGCCATACCATAAATAACTTCTCCAAATCTTCTATTGATTTTACAGTATCTTTTGTCACTGTGAATTTTCCATTCTGTTCATTTTTCTTTCGGAAATCTCTGATCTCTTTCTGCGTATACAGTGGTTCCAGGACAAATTCTGTCATATTCTCTTCCTGTGATTTCTCAGGTGTTACCGCCTGTGGACTGAACTTTTCCTTCTGATTTTCACGTCTTTGATACAGACTCTTCTCTGTCATAATCTTATATGGCTCCGAAAACCTAAGTTTTGAAGACAACTTATCCAGAATCTCTTCCGACTTGCCACTTTCATTAATCAGATTAATCAGTGCGACTGTCTGATCTTCTTCCATTACACCTTCCATCATAATGTACCGGATTCTTGCTGCGGCACGGCTTGCAAATACTGTCTTTTGTTCAATCAGCTTATTATATCTGCGCTCAATCGCATCAAACTCTCTCGAAATCTTATAGAGCATATCTGTCGCCTCTTCACAGATCTCGATCATTCTTCGCAGACGATAAGATTTTCTCGTATTTTCTTCTTCACTTAAGAGTTCTGTTTCAAATGAGTATTTTCTTGCTTCTGTCTTTTCCAGATTTTCTTCGATCAACTCTTTTACAGCTTCTTTGTATCGATAAAAGCTGTCTGTTGTAGTCAATATCGCATATTTTTTGCTATCACTGTTATTGATCTCTTTCACAAGTACTTCCTGGATTCCTCGGAAACTTCTCTGCTTTGACAGTTCATCGAAATAACCTCGCATTCCCTCCTGCATGTTCGCGAGCATCTGCAGAAGTGCTCTTGATGTATGAAGCGCACTTTTTAAAATCTCATTATTCTTCTCTTTGTCTAAACTATAGGTATAGAGATGACTGTATACCGTAAGCACACTCTCTCGTTCCTTACCGTCATTTTCACTGTATAATTTCTGAAATAATTCTACAAACAGCTGACTGTATTCCGGAAATGAAACGACATAACTGTTCAACGTTTCATCATAATCCCTTCTAAGCCATCCCCAGTCTTCAAAATGCTTCAGACTGACTGATGCCATGTTGGCTCTGGTGATCAGTTCTCCTTCTTCATCGACTCTTGCCTCACTCCAGTCCAGTGCCATCTTCGCCAATCGTTCATTCATGATCATCTGACACTCTCGTTCCGTAAGCCCGAGAAGAGAATAAGACTGACTGCTCTCCTCATAAAGCGCTACCAGAAACTGCATATAGAATTCCATATATTTACTTCCAAATATTTTATATAGATCCTTTGGAACTTTTTCGACCAGTTTCATGTTTTTTCTTATGTCTCCTTTTTATTCCTATTAAAGTTTCTTTTACATCTTTTTCATTTCTTATAACATCTTCTCTGCTTCAAAAAACTGAGAAAAATGTGCAATGACCGGACATTTTCCCTTCTCTGTCTGAAGCCACTCGATCTCATTCACATTTTCCTTCGGCCGATACAAGATCACCGGCATTCCTATATTCTGTGCTCCTGTCACATCATGTGCGATGCTGTCTCCGATAAAGATACTTTCTTCCACCATCACTCCTGCTTTTTCAACACAGAGATCAAAAAGTTTTCGATGCGGTTTTTCCTCGCCAGCCTCTTCACTTGTTACAATTCCATCAATATACTTACCTAATCCAAGCTTTAATATCTTCCGATACTGGACGTCTGAAGTCATATTGGATCCTATACCGATATAAATGCCTCGCTGTTTCAATTCTTTCATCAACTCTTCAATTCCAGGAGATGGAATAATCTGATCAATCAATGTATCCCAGTACAGATTATACATCTCATACGCATATGGGAAAACTGGCTTTCCAAGTGTCTCCAGCATACACTGAAATCTCACCAGGCGATTATGGTTCACCGCATAATCTCTTCCGGCTCTGTCATCTGCCTTCACTCTTGCCTCGGCAACATATTTCTCCAAGTCTTCTTTTGCTATGCCTAAATTCTCATATGCCCATTCTTTCATCACCGGCATCGTATTATTATGCGCTCCAATATAATCATAAATGGTGTCATCTATATCAAAAAATACTGCTTTTGTCATCCCAATGTCTCCTGTTTTTTTGCTACTGTCTTGATTGATGTTTTGCATCTTCTGTGCCTTGCATTCAAGAATGCCTCTGCATTCTTGCTGCGAGATGCGCGTCATGCAATGCATGACATACTTCTTCTGCGCATCTCTGCAATCCTGCCGGAGGCTATATCAGATGGGAGTCATCTCACATCTGATATACCCTGGCACATTTTGCCTCATTTCATTATAACATGTTTTCATCAAAGAAAAAGAGTTTCGCAAATGACTTTTCCTCTCCATCTGCGAAACTCTTAATATTGATCATCAGCTCTTACTCTGACTTTTCTTCTGCCACCGTTTCTTGTGACTGTATTTCTGTTGCCTGTGTTTCCGGCTCTTTTTCTGTTTCCGGTTCTTTCACTGTTTCTGGCTCTGCTGCTTGTGTCTCTGTCGGCTTCATCAGGATTCTTCCGGACTCCTGCTCTTCTTTCTTTTCTCCATCTGCTTCTTCCGGTTCAGGGATTCCCTTCACTTCACGGAAGATCTTCATGAATTCCTTACCTGTGATCGTCTCTTTCTCGATCAGGAAGGCTGCAATCTTATCAAGAGCATCTCTGTTCGCACTCAAGAGGCGTTTTGCTTCTTCATAGGAAGCTTTGAGCATCTTCATGATCTCTTCATCGATCTCAGCTGCTGTCGCTTCTCCACAGTTACGAACTGCACGACCGTCCAAGTAACGGCTCTGAACAGATTCAAGTCCCATCAGACCAAAGCGCTCTGACATACCATACTGTGTGATCATTGCTCTGGCGATCTTCGTTGCCTGCTCGATATCGTTCGATGCACCTGTCGTAACAGTGTCAAATACAATCTCTTCTGCTGCACGTCCACCGAGTGCAACAACGATCATTGCTTCAAGTTCTTTCTTCGTATTTAAGAACTTCTCTTCCTCCGGTGTCTGCATTACATAACCGAGTGCTCCCATTGTTCTAGGAACGATTGTGATCTTCTGTACCGGTTCTGTATTCTTCTGAAGTGCTGTAACAAGCGCATGTCCAACCTCATGGTAAGATACGATTCTTCGCTCTTCTGCACTCATGATACGGTCTTTCTTCTCTTTACCTACAAGTACAACTTCCACTGCCTCAAAGAGGTCTTTCTGGCTGACAACCTGTCTGCCATGCTTAACTGCAGTGATTGCAGCCTCATTGATCATATTGGCAAGATCTGATCCAACTGCTCCTGAAGTTGCAAGCGCGATCTCTTCCAGATTGACTGTCTCATCCATCTTAACATCCTTCGCATGAACCTTAAGAATCTCGACACGACCTTTCAGATCCGGCTTATCTACTATGATACGGCGATCGAAACGTCCCGGTCTCAACAGCGCCGGATCAAGTACCTCCGGACGGTTTGTTGCTGCAAGAACAAGTAGTCCCTTATTCGTATCGAATCCATCCATCTCTGCAAGAAGCTGGTTTAATGTCTGCTCACGCTCGTCATTACCGCCACCGCCAAGTGCGCTGTCACGGCTCTTACCGATTGCATCGATCTCATCGATAAATACGATACATGGAGCCATCTGCTGTGCCTGTTTGAACAGGTCACGCACACGGGAAGCACCTACACCGACATACATCTCTACGAATGCAGATCCTGACAAGGAGAAGAACGGAACCTTCGCCTCTCCTGCAACTGCTTTTGCAAGAAGTGTCTTACCTGTTCCCGGAGGTCCTACAAGAAGTGCTCCCTTCGGAAGCTTCGCTCCGATACCTGTATATTTTCCAGGATTATGCAGGAAATCAACAACTTCCTGCAAGGACTCCTTCGCTTCATCTTCACCTGCAACATCTAAGAATGTCACACCTGTCTGCTTCTCCATATACATCTTGGCATTGCTCTTGCCAATTCCCATCATGCCGCCGCCCTTAGACATCTTCTTCATAAGGAAATTAAACATGAATACAAGAAGTACGATCGGAAGGATCACTGTGATGAAGATATCCATGATCAGTGAACTTGCCGTATCCGGAATCTGGGATTTAAACTCTACCCCTGCCTTATCTAAACGCTTTACAAGTGTGTCATCTGATACATTTCCTGTGTAATAATCCGGTTCCTTGCTCTTGGAGCTACCCTGCATCTGACTGATCTGACCAAGCAGACTGTCCATAACATTTTCCTGATCTTCGCTTTCCTTAGAATCTGAACTATCACTCTGGTCTGCAGAAGCTTTCTCATTATCCTTTACTTCTGTAAGTTTTCCCTCTGCCTTTTCCTTTCTGGCATCATCTGTCAAAACGATATTGATCCTTGAATTGGTAAATGTGACAGACTCTACTTTTCCATTATCAACTAATTTCAGAAATTTATCATAGCTGATCTCAGAAGCGCTTCCGCCCTGCATCATAGAATATAGGCCCATAACAACAAAAGTAACCAACAAGGTAGTGAACAAAATAATTCCCCAACCCTGTCGGTTCTTGTTCGGGCCTTTGTTTTTATTGTTATTCTCCATTTTTTTCCTCCAAAACTTAAATAGTGGTTATTTTCCAGCAAATCTTTTACCTTATTTGTAAAAAAACAACTACTTCCTACCATTATAAATAGTGGTTTTCCATAAATCAATAAAAAGATTATGAAAATATTGTAAAAACGTGCCGTTTCATAGTATACTAGAAAAGTAATGCCTGTTTATAACAGATTTATCTGTTAATAATAGTAATAACAGTTCGGCAAAATTTATAGTAAGGAAGATAAAACGATGAAAATTGGATTTGATAATGACAAATATCTGAAAATGCAGTCCGAACATATCCGCGAGCGTATCGGAAAATTCGGTGGCAAACTCTATCTTGAATTCGGTGGAAAGCTTTTTGATGACTATCATGCTTCCCGTGTACTTCCGGGATTTGAACCTGACAGCAAGCTGCGTCTCTTAAAGGAACTCAGCGACCAGGCTGAGATTGTCTTTGCAATCAGTGCAAAAGACATTGAAAAGAATAAGATTCGTGGGGATCTTGGTATCACTTATGATTCAGACGTAATCCGCCTGATCGGTACTTACCGTGAGCAGGGACTTTTCGTTGGAAGTGTAGTAATCACACAGTTCTCCGGACAGGAAAGTGCACTTCTGTTCAAAAACCGTCTTGAGAACCTTGGAATCTCTGTATACATTCATTACAACATTCCGGGATATCCGTCCAACATTCCACTGATTGTCAGTGAGAACGGTTATGGAAAGAACGATTATATCGAGACTTCACATCCGCTTGTTATTGTAACAGCTCCGGGACCTGGAAGTGGAAAGATGGCTGTCTGCCTGTCTCAGTTATATCAGGAGCACCAGCGCGGAATCGAAGCCGGATATGCGAAGTTCGAGACATTCCCTATCTGGAATCTGCCGCTGAAGCACCCGGTAAACCTCGCTTATGAGGCTGCTACAGCTGACCTTAACGATGTAAATATGATCGACCCATTCCACCTGGAAGCTTATGGAAAAACTACCGTCAACTACAACCGTGACGTTGAAATTTTCCCCGTACTGAATACAATCTTCGAGAAGATCTACGGTTCCAGCCCATACAAATCACCTACAGACATGGGGGTAAATATGGCCGGAAATTGTATCTGTGATGATGAAGCCTGCCGTGAAGCTTCCCGCCAGGAGATCATCCGACGCTACTATGCAGCACTCAATGCGCTTCTGAAAGGTGATGCTTCTGAGAAAGAAGCTGAGAAGATCGAGCTTCTTATGAATATGGAAGGAATCACCGTTTCTGACCGAAAAGTTGCTGTCAAAGCACTGGAGCGTGCTCAGCAGACAGGCGGACCTGCTGCCGCACTGGAGCTTGAAGATGGACGCATCATCACCGGAAAAACTTCCAACCTGCTCGGTGCGAGCGCTGCCCTTCTTGTAAACGTACTGAAGGAACTTGCCGGCATCGACCACAATGTCCATATCATCTCTCCGGAAGCAATTGAACCGATTCAGAAATTGAAAGTGGATTACCTGAACAGCAAGAACCCTCGTCTTCACACAGACGAGATCCTGATTGCACTTTCCGCAAGTGCTGCTGTCAATCCGATCGCTGAGCTTGCACTCTCCCAGCTTCCAAAACTGAAAGGATGCCAGGCTCATACTTCCGTAATGCTTTCAAGTGTTGATATCAAGACATTTAAAAAACTTGGTGTACAGCTCACAAGTGAAGCTGTGAACGAACGTCAGATTTTAAGCTAAAGACAAATCCTTACCAATACAGAAAGATATCACAAAAACCTCTCTGCGGTTTCAGGTATAACCACCTGCTGTCTGAGAGGTTTTTTTCTGCATTTCTCCCATTTTACAAAGCTTTTTCGCCTTCCTTCTTTACATTACTTCGTCAAAATCACTTCATCCCATCTTTTTTCTATGTTTTTATCAAAAAAGTATTGTAATTTTTTTCTGAATAGGTGTATACTTGGAAAGTATTTTTTTTGATAACAACTATTCACGGAGGAGGAAAGACACTATGGCAGTAAAATATGTATTTGTTACAGGCGGAGTTGTATCCGGTCTTGGAAAAGGAATTACAGCTGCATCTTTGGGACGACTTTTGAAAGCGCGTGGTTACACTGTAACTATGCAGAAATTCGATCCTTACATCAATATTGACCCAGGTACAATGAACCCGGTACAGCACGGAGAAGTTTTTGTTACAGATGACGGTGCAGAAACTGACCTTGACCTTGGTCATTACGAAAGATTTATCGATGAAAGCCTGACAAAGAATTCCAATGTTACAACAGGAAAGATCTATTGGTCCGTTCTTCAGAAAGAACGCCGCGGAGATTTCGGTGGAGGAACTGTTCAGGTAATCCCTCATATTACAAATGAGATCAAGAGCCGTTTCTACCGTAATCCGGCTGCAACAGATACTGAGATTGCTATCATTGAGGTCGGTGGAACTGTTGGTGATATTGAAAGCCAGCCTTTCCTTGAATCCATCCGTCAGTTTCAGCATGAACGCGGAGCAGAAAATGTTATCCTGATCCATGTTACGCTGATTCCTTATTTAAGAGCATCTCAGGAAATGAAGACAAAACCAACACAGGCAAGTGTAAAAGAACTTCAGGGAATGGGAATCCAGCCGGATATC
>ERZ826242.1730-NODE-1730-length-22060-cov-4.723608_pt1 | contig 22060 bp, 19 predicted proteins | sample MGYA00519871_ERZ826242 | MGnify/ENA primary metagenome ERZ826242 (study PRJEB31778, sample SAMEA3449226) | human gut metagenome | biome: human gut; feature: human-associated habitat; material: faeces | place: United Kingdom | collected 2010/2012 ...
CAATATTAATTTGGTTAAAATGAACAACTTAAAATGTTTTTCAGACACGCTCTAGAATTATACATGTTTATAAATGGATGAGGGAAGTAAAATGGTTTTAGCAAATCCCAAGTATCGGACAAAAGCTTACATAATCAAGGTCCGCATGGTATATAGCGGAAAAGCTCAGGATATTGTGGCATACAAGACATACATAAATATAAGACAGAATTACAAGATACCCTTCCTTCCATTGGTATGTAGAGAGTAGAATACCGGGGAGGGGTATTTTGGTGCGCAAAAATGCGCACACAAAATCGCCATATATCCGGAAGAGCATTTATAAGCATCTATCCAGAATATTTGTTTTAGGATTGCGGGAGCGTGAAATGCGAAGCAATCCGTGTATCAAGGAGGCAAAATACCTTTTGACCCCAACATCGTTATATAAAGGGATAAAATATGAGCGAATAAAAGGAGTGACTACATATGAATGATTACTTTATTGATATGCACAGTCATATACTTCCGGGCGTAGACGATGGGGCAAAGGACGTCGAAGAGATGAAGAAGATGCTTCAGATCGCATACGACGAGGGAATCCGCTGCATCATAGCCACCCCGCATCACCATCCGCACCGTGGAAGAGCACCTGTCGAGACACTGAAAAAACGCGCAGCAATCCTCAGACAGGCAGCCCATGAGATCGACGGCCGGTTCCGGATATTCCTGGGAACGGAAATATATTTCGGACAGGACGTTGCACAAAAGTTAAAAGAAGGAAAGATCTTATCCATGAACCGGCGCGAATATGTCCTGGTGGAATTCCCACCATCACAGACATATCAGTATATCAGACAGGGCTTACAGCAGCTGCAGTTCGCAGGATATGAAGTGATTCTCGCTCACGTAGAGCGTTATCACTGCATCGTAGAAGAACCGGAACTTGCAGAAGAATTACACGACATGGGAGTGAACTTACAGGTCAACGCAGGCAGCATCACCGGAGATTCCGGAAGAAAGATCAAAAAATTCATCGAAGGACTGATGGATCAGGACCTGGTGTCCTGTGTAGGGACAGATGCCCATGACACAAAGAAACGCCCGCCAAAGATGAAAAAAGCCGCAAAACACGTGGAGAAGAAATACGGAGAAGACTATACAAGGAGGATATTCTACAGCAACGCAAAGGAAATGCTGAAGAAGAGAGTTTAAGAATGAATCAGGAAAATTATGGAAAACTGAATCAGAGAATGGAAGATGATGAGCTTACCATTGATCTGGGAGAATTATTCGGAGTGTTATTATCAAAAGCACACATTATCATACTGGCAGCTATACTGATGGCTCTGGTAGCATTCGTAGGAACGAAATTACTCATCACACCAAAGTACACGTCAGTAACTAAGATGTATGTACTGGCAAAAGATGACGGAAGTACAGGAACGACTTCTAATTATAATGAGCTGACAGCTGGAAGCATGCTGACAAAGGACTATATGGAATTAGTAAAAAGTCGTCCGGTATTGGAAAAAGTAATTTCTGTGCTGAATCTTAAGATGGAACCATCGACACTTTCAAGTATGATCACAGTCTCTACTCCGACAGATACACGTATCATGTCCATCAGCGTAGAGAGTCCGAGTCCGAAAGAGTCAAAAGAGATTGCAGATGCATTAAGAGAAGCAGTCAGCGTACAGATCAAAGAGATTATGAACGCAGACGCAGTTAATACAGTAGAAGAAGGAAACCTTCCAACAACAAAATCCTCACCGAACACCACCAAGAACATGGCACTCGGCGGAATCGTAGGACTGGTGATCGCAGCAGGAATCATCGTACTAATCTATCTGTTCGATGACACCATCAAGACACCGGACGATGTAGAAAATTATCTTGGACTGAACGTACTTACTTCTATCCCGATCCAGGATGGGGACGGAAAACAGAAGAGAGCAAAGAATCAGAGAAAATCTAAGAAAGAAGTTCAGAAGAGGAGATAAGAACAGACATGGCAGACGTAGTATTAAAAAATTTAGAAAAAGACTATCGAAGTAACGAAGCATATAAGACACTTCGTACGAACATCGAATTTTCAGGTTCCGATAAAAAAGCAATCGTATTCACCAGCTGCACACCGAACGAAGGAAAAAGTACCGTATCTTTATCTCTGGCAGATTCCCTTGCAGAAGGTGGAAAGAGAGTACTGTTCGTGGAAGCAGACCTTCGTAAATCCGTCATGATGGGACGACACAAAGTCAGTGGTAACTTCAAAGGACTCAGCCACTTCCTGTCCGGACAGGCAGAAGTAAGAGAGATCATTCTGAAAACCCAGAACCCGAATCTGTACGTAACATTTGCAGGAGTGGTACCACCGAATCCATCGGAGCTCCTTGGCAATAACCGGTTCGAAGCGTTCTTAAATGGTGCAAGAAAAGCATACGATTACATCATCATCGATGCACCGCCACTTGGAAGTGTTATTGACGCAGCTGTTGTCGCAAAGAATTGTGATGCATCTGTGCTGGTTGTTGCATCACAGGCAATCAGTTATAAATTTGCAAGAGTTGTAAAAGAACAGCTGGAAAAGGCAGGCTGTCCGATCCTTGGCGTGGTACTCAACAAAGTAGATATGAAGCAGAATAAGTACTATGGTAATAAATATTATAGTAAATATTACGGCGGCTATTACGGCAAATATGGACACGAAGATAAATAAAAGACAAGTAGTAGAATAAGTTAAAGGTAAGCAAAAGGTGAGCATATGAAACAAAGATTAATAACAATTGTTCTGTTACTTGGATGTGTAGCTGTCGGTGCAGTAGGTGTGCTTGCCTACAAAAAGCAGGACCGTACAGCACCGGTGATAACAGTAAGTGATAAGAAAATAAGTTACACAGCAGGAGATCCTTACGACCAGTTACTGGAAGGAGTCACTGCTACCGATAATAAAGACGGCGATCTGACAGACGAAGTATTCGTAGACAGAGTCGTGCCGACCAGTAAGAAAAAAGCAGTGGTATACTACGGCGTAATGGACAAATCCAATAACGTAGGAACAGCCAGAAAAACGGTAACCTACCACGGAGAAAATAACATGGGAAGCGATGCCGAAGACATCGCACCGGCAGATAATGCAGATGCAGAAAATGCCACACAGCCGGATCAGTCAGCAGATCAGGAACAAAAAGATGCAGACAAACAGCAGGCAGACCAGCAGGCAGATCAGCCGGACGCAACCACAGATGATCTGAAAGCAAATGGTGAAAAACCGGCAATGTCCCTGACAGCAACGTCCGAGACGATTGCAAGAGGATCTAACTTCAATGCAACAAGCATGGTAAAAGACGTAGTGGATGACAAAGACGACAGAGATACGCTGTTCAGACAGCTCCATGTCGACGGAACCTATGATATCACAAAGAGTGGAACCTACGAACTTGCATATTATGTACAGGACAGTGATGGCAATACATCGGATCCGATTACATTTACATTAACAGTACAGTAGAGAAAATGATTACAAAGGGATGAAAAAAGATGAAATCCAAAAGACATAAGAAATCAGGACATCCGATGACAGGAACACATAATATAGCAGGAAAGCTGGTCACACTGATCCAGCTTGCAGTATCCGTGATCTGCATCGTGCTGATCTGGAACAGCGGACTGGCACCGGTGAAATATATGGTACCACTTATCATCGTACTATTAGTCCTGTTCGCAGCAACACATGCACTCCAGTATCCAAGAAATAAAGTCGTACGCTATGTCGGAATGATCATCAGTCTTCTGATGACAATCGTACTGGCAGTCGGAAGTGTAGCGCTGATGAAGACAGACGACGTATTGCAGAAAATCGGCGGTGCAACCTATAAGACCGACAACATGGTTGTAGTTGTAAAAAAAGATGATAAAGCAGAAAATATTTCTGATGCACAGAACTACCGCTTCGGATACCAGACCGTTGTTGACCAGGATAATACTGAAAAGATGGTAAAAGACGTGACCAATGTAATCGGACGGGATCTGAAAACAGAGACATATGAATCGCTGACAGATGAGGCAAATGCACTTCTGAATGGCAATATCGATGCAGCAATCTTCAATGAAGGATATATGAGTATGATCGATGATTCGATTGAAGGGTTTTCAGATCAGGTAAAAATCTTGTACCAGTATGGGATTAAGACGGAGATTAAGCAGGAGAAGCAGGCGGATGTAAGCGAGCCGTTCAATGTATTTATCAGTGGTATTGATGTGGCTGGGCCGATTACGACGAATAGTCGTAGTGATGTGAATATTATTATGACGGTGAATCCACAGATAAGGAAAATACTGCTGACGACGACACCGAGAGATTATTACGTGACAATTCCGAATGTGTCTGGTGAACAGAGAGATAAGCTGACACATGCCGGTATCTATGGCGTGGATGCTTCGATGAATACACTCGAGAATCTGTATGGAATAGATATCAGTTATTATGCGAGGGTGAACTTTACTTCGCTTGAGACAATCGTGGATGCGCTTGGTGGTGTGGATGTGAATTCTGAGGTGGAATTTACGGCAGGTGGTTATAGCTTTACAAAAGGCATGAACCATATGGATGGAAAACAGGCGTTAGCATTCTCGAGAGAAAGATACAGCTTCCAGGAAGGTGATAACCAGCGCGGTAAAGATCAGGAAGCGGTATTGACTGCGATTATTCAAAAAGCCACATCTCCGGCAATTATTAAGAGTGCTAACGAGATTCTGGCAACAGTCAGCGATTGTGTAGAGACCAATATGACATCGGATGAGATGGCAAAGTTTATTAATGTGCAGCTTAATGACGGAGCAAGCTGGAATATCGAATCGCAGGCAGCATCCGGTAAGGGAGATACACAGGCTTGTTATTCATCGGGATCACAGTTGTTGTATGTGATGTGGCCGGATGAAGCGGTAGTAGCGAATGTAAGTGATAAGATGCAAAAAGTATTAACAGAGAAATAGTATAGAAAAAGAGAATAAGTGAGGATTTAAGGAATGAAAAAAATTCCATTTGCAGTTGTAAAAATGGTAAATATCGTGTTGTTGATGATTCCATTCTTAATATGCTGGACATTATATTATGAACCGAGAACCACAACAGTCGGATCAAAGCAGGTTAGCGTGCTTGTTATGATAACATACTTTTTAATTTGTTATTATTTTGAAGAAAGGTTGGATTGCTTTCGCGTATCTATCTTACAGATTCGAGATGTTATATTTGGCGAAGTGTTGGCAACCATGATTACGGATATTATTATGTATATCCTGATTTGGATGTTATCTATCCATTTACCGAACCTGATTCCGGGACTTATTACCTGGGGTGGGCAGTGCGTTATAGGAGTAATATGGGCATTTGTTATGCATCAAAGTTATTTTTCTACACATCCTCCGCTTCGTACAATCGTGATATATGACGAACGAATGGGAATGGAAAATCTTATTCATACATATGGACTTGAAAAGAGATTTAATATCAAGACGGTTTATCCAGTAGAAAGTATTATGGATAAGCTGGAAGTAATGGAAGAATTTGATGCAACATTTTTGTGTGGGATACATTCTCGCGAAAGAAATATCATACTAAAACATTGTATCAATCATAAAATCAAACTTTTTATGATTCCGAGAATTGCAGATGTTATGATGCGTGGATCGGAACAGATACATATGTTACACTTACCAATTTTGAAAACTCAGAGATATAAGCCATCGATAGAATATCAAATTATTAAAAGAACGATGGATATTGTAGTATCAGGAATAGCAACGATTGTATTATCTCCATTATTCTTAATTACGGCAATTGCTGTGAAGTCAGATGGAGGTCCGGCATTTTATAAGCAAAAGAGACTTACAAAAGATGGAAAAGTATTTGAAATTTTGAAATTCCGCAGTATGCGAGTAGATGCTGAAAAATACAGTGGAGCAGTTCTGTCAGCAGGAGAAAATGATCCAAGAATTACAAAGGTGGGACGTATTATTCGTGCATGCAGATTAGATGAACTTCCACAGCTCCTAAATATCTTAAAAGGTGATATGAGTCTGGTGGGACCTCGTCCGGAGAGACCGGAACTTCAAAAAGAGATTGAAAAAGAAGTGCCGGAATTCGGACTTCGTCTTCAGGCAAAGGCAGGACTTACTGGTTATGCTCAGGTATATGGGAAGTATAATACTACTTTCTATGACAAGTTATTGATGGATCTTATGTATATCTCCAAACCAAGCATCCTGGAAGACCTTACGATTATGCTTGCAACGGTCAAGATACTGACAAGCAAAGAAAGTACAGAAGGCGTGGGAGAAGGGAAAGAAGAGTTGAAGTTAAGAAATAAAACGAATATTAACTAAATTTGCTGTATTTAATTTAGAGTTTTCGGACAATAAATTGAACAATAGTAACGACTAATATGTACAAAGTAAAAGTGTAGATTGTATATGGAAAATGATATAGTAATAAAATTTTGAGGTAAAAAGAAAATGTTAGTTAGTGTTATTATGCCAACATATAACTGTGGTAAGTATATTTTGCAATCATTAGATTCTGTGATTGCTCAGACTGTAACAGATTGGGAAGTTCAAATTGTAGATGATTGCAGTACGGATAATACTGCTGAGGTACTGAAACCATATTTGGAAAAGTATTCCACTATCCATTATTATGTTTTGCCACAGAATGGTGGACCGGCAGTTGCCCGGACGGAAGCAATGAAACGGGCAACTGGAAAGTATGTTGCATTTCTCGATAGTGATGATTTATGGAACCCAAACAAATTAGCAAAGCAGATTGCATTCATGAAAAAAACAGGTGCTAAATTTAGTGCAACTGGGTATGGCTGTATGGACGAAAAAGGAAATGATTTGCACACTGCATTCATACCGCCGAAGAAAACGGATTATAAGAAGATGATTCGACTTTCTAATCCAATTGGAAATTTATCTGTAATGTTTGATCAGGAAGCTCTTGGAAAATTCGAAGTGCCACCTATCAAGAAAAGAAATGATTTTGCATTGTGGTTGAAGATATTAAAAAAGACGGATTTTTGTTATGGTATGGAAGAAGTTTTAGGGACATATCGAATGGGGCGTGCAGGATCAGTATCCAGCAATAAACTAAAACAGGCAAAATATCATTGGCAGTTATATCGTGAAATTGAAGGACATAGTTTTGTTCGTAGTATATATGAAGTAGGATGTTGGGCCTGGGTAAAAGGTACTGGTATAGGAATTGATAAAAGAAAAGTGTAAGAAGGGAGGAGAACAAAATGAATAAGAAAAAGGTGTACGGTGGGTTATTAGCATTTATAGCAACTGTTGCTGGAGTTGATAATTCAAAAAAGTTTGATACGCTTTTTCGTGATCATAAGAAATTAAATTTGAAGAATCCTCAAACACTTTCAGATAAGGTGACGTATATTGAATTGCATGATCAGTCGCCTTTGGCGGTTAGTTGTACAGATAAATATGCTGTAAGGGAGTATATTGCAAAAAAAGGATTAGAAGATATTCTCATTCCAATTTATGGGGGGGGGTACACTCGATTTGAAGACATTAAATTAAATGAGTTACCTGATAGTTTTGCAATTAAGGCAACTCATGGCTGTAAGATGAATTATCTTGTGCCGGATAAGTCTAAGTTTGATTCTGAAAAATGTAAAAAAGAAATCCGAAGATGGATGAATACTACATATGGAACCTATTCAATGGAACCTCATTATATTAAGATACCTCATAGGTTTTATATAGAGAAGTATCTCGAGAAGGCAGATCAACTTGTTGATTATAAAATTCACTGCCTTAACGGGGAACCACGGTTTGTACTGACGTGTAGTGATAGGAAAAGTAATGGCGATAAAGCAATGCAGGTGGCATTGGATTTATTTGATATGGATTGGAAACCAATTTCTGAAATTGTTTCTTCTGGATCGGAACATCCTGGTAATGGGAAAGTGAAAAAACCAGAAAATTTAGATGAAATGGTTAGAATAGCTAAGATTTTGTCAAAAGATTTTAAGTTTGTACGTGTAGATTTATATGAACTTGAAGGAAAGGTTTATTTCGGAGAATTGACTTTTTCTCCGGCGCATTGTGTCTTCCCATACCTTTCCGACAGGTTCGATTTAGAGATGGGAAAACTGTTGCAAATCTAAGTTGAGCAGGTTATTCCAACCTTTATTATTGAGTCAAGATATACGAAAAGCAAAAAAGTTTATTATATCTTAATTAAATTAAACGGTGATATTAAAAGAAAGGAAACGTATGACAATTATTTTTTATTGTCATGCTAAGAAAAGATGACATTACAGGTGTTGATTGCAACCATGCATCAAACAGATCATAGTTTGCTTGATAAAATGAATATACAATCCGATGCGATAGTAATTAATCAGTGTGATTGTGATAAAATAGAAAAATTTACATATAAAGGACATGAGATTATATGGCTGTCATTGAATGAACGTGGGATAGGATTAAGTAGGAACACAGCATTAATGAGAGCGACAGCAGATATTGTTCTATTTGCTGATGAGGATGTAATATATGAGGATGGATATTCTCAAAAGATTATAAATGCATTTGATAAGAATCCTAAGGCAGATATTTTGTTGGTTGATTTAAAAGCAATTGGCAATGTAAAGCATTTAGAAAAAGCTTATACATATCATCAGGTGAAATGGCACAATTCGATGCGTTATGGCGCGGTGCATTTTGCATGTAAACGAGAAAGAATTTTCAATCAGGGGATTTTTTTTAATTTAATGTTTGGTGGTGGAGCAAAATATAGTTGTGGTGAAGACAGTATTTTTTTGGCAGATGCTTTAAAAAAAGGGTTAAAGGTCTGGTCGGTCCCAGGGTACGTTGGTACAGTCACTCACGGTGAGTCCACATGGTTTCAAGGGTATACAGATAAATACTTCTATGATAAAGGTGTACTTATGGGTACAATTTTTGGTAAGTTAGCTTACCCATTAATAGTTGCTTTATTTATAAAAAATAGAGAACAAACAAAAGAGTGTGGTTTAAATAAAGCAATTAAAAAAGCATATGAAGGAATCAAGAAAAAATAAAGGTGGTGGATAAAATATGAAAAGTGAAAGAGAGTATGTTTTTCTGTCCCTGATGATTCCATCAGAATTGGCGAATGAAGTTAAAAGTAATTCAATTAATACTATGTCTGATGCAGCTAATGCATTAGAATATAATTTGATGAAAGGGTTTTCGGCAAATTTGGCGGTGACACCTAAGGTTATTAATATTCTCCCAATTGGCAGTTACCCTCAATATTATAAAAAAATTTTTGTGAAAGAGTCAGCATTTGAATTGTATGGGCGAAACGACAATATAAATTTAGGATTTTGCAATTTTAAATTTATTCGAAATTACTTTATAGAAAAAGCTGTATATAAAACTTTGAAAAAATATTGTCAGAAGAAAAACGGAGAGGTAACTCTTTTTATTTATTCTGCATCCACAGAGTTTATAAGTGCAGTAATGAAGGTGAAAAAAGAATTTCCTAAGATGATTGTTTGTGATATAATTGCAGACCTTCCAGGAATGACAAATCTGTCGAATAATAAGTCTGCAGTATTGCAGTATTTTATTGCTTATAAAGCCCAAAAAGCTTTGAGACAGTTGGAGTGTGTTGATGGATTCGTTTTGCTTACAAAACAGATGGCGGATTATCTTCAGATAAACAAACCGTATTGTGTTGTCGAAGGAATAGCATCTGAAACAGAATCGATTGAATTAGGTATAGATAGTCAAGAAAAGATAATTCTTTATTCTGGAACTTTACATCAAAAGTTTGGCGTTATGAATCTTGTGAAGGCTTTTGAAAAGATAGAAGATCCCAATTATAGACTTATTATTTGTGGTGTTGGAGATAGTGAAAAAGCTATTAGAGATGCAGCGGAAAAAGATACACGTATTTCTTTTATGGGACAACTTTTGAGGAGTAAAGTGTTAGAGTGGCAAAAAAAAGCTACTGTTTTGGTTAATCCGAGACAAAATAATGAAGAATTCACTAAGTATAGTTTTCCATCTAAGACAATGGAGTATCTTTCTTCAGGGGTTCCTGTTGTTGCCTATAAATTGGATGGTATTCCGGATGAGTATGAACAGTATATTCAATATGTAAAAGATGATTCAATCGAAAGTTTGAAGAAAAAATTGATTGAGATATGTGAATTACCAATAGAAAAAAGAAGGAAAATTGGAAACTTAGGCCGGACTTTTGTTTTTGAGAAAAAAAATAGTAGAGTTCAAGTGAATAAAATAATTGAAATGGCAGAAATTCTTGAAAAAAGTAAGAAACAGTAGCTGGTTGTCAATAATAAAATTAATAATGTAAGAAGGAATAAATTACGTAATGGTTGGGGAAAAAACAACTTTTGAAAAAATTGAAATCGATACAACGTATTTGATAATAGGAGCTATGTTGTTATTGGGAGTATGTTGTACATTTCTTCCATTACAGATAGTAGCAATCTTGATGTTAGGTTTTACTTTTCTCTTGTGCATAAAAAAGAACGGTGTTCTAGCATTACCGGTATTATTGTATTATTATAATTATTTTGGTGATATTGCTGGGATTAGAACATTTTATGTTTGTGCTATTTTGATTGTAGCATTTGATATAAAATCGATATTAAAAATAAAAAGAGATATAACTTTGTGGCTGGCAGTGCTTGTTTATTTTTTGTACTTAGTGTGTGTTGTATCATCGATAGATATAAAGGCAATGATTTATTCAGGCATAGCTATTGTAAGTGTATTATATGCAAAAAAGAAATTGTCGACAGATGAGAAGACAATGCGATTATTTTTTTGTGTATTTGCCATGACTGCTATAGTTTCATACTTTACGGGACTTATGAATCAAAATGTATATGATTCGGTTTTGACTTTGGATGGTCAAGTGTCAAATGTTATAAGGGGAATGGGGACATTTAATGATCCTAATTATATGGGAGTATTCTATTCAGTTGCAGTTTTTGCAATTGTAACATTAGAATTGTTTGACAAGAGACTTAGAGTGATTATTATTTGCACATTATATGTAATGATTGCAACAACATTAAGTATGACAGCAATTTTGGGAAATGCATTTTTTTGGATAATTTATTTGCTTTTAACGAAAAAAATAAATCTTAAAACTGTAATTATAATAATGATAGTCGCTGTTGTGTGTAGTATCATATATCAATATGGGTTAAGTCATAGAGATATTCCTTATTTAGGAGATTTATCTGCAAGAATTAGTGACAAACTGCAGAATATTAATAATATTAATTCTCTTACAACAGGGAGGACAGGCCATGCGGAAGATCATTGGAATTATTACTGGTCACAAAATGGCATTCGTATGTTAATAGGAGGAAATTGTGTGAACTCTTTGGCTATTGACCCTAAGATTGATACAATAGCTGCTCATAATGAGTATGTTGATTTGTTGTTAAATGTAGGGGTGGCTGGAACAGCAATTTTGATTTTGTATTTAATAAAGCGAATGATTCAGGAATATTTTAATTATAGAAACAACGGTTGTAATAGATATGCTCTTTGTGTATTTATAATTAAAGTTATATATGCGTTTTATGCTGCAACATTAACGCTGTTTATGGAAAATCGTTTTCTGTTGTTTTATTTTCTGTAATAATATAGGGGGAGATTTAGTGAAAAAAAAATCTAGAGCGTCACTTTCGATTAACATGGTGACCTGTGTTATATCTCGTGCCGTCGTATTGGTGACAGGGTTGATAGTTCAACATTATATATTACAAGCATATGGCTCGACATTAAACGGTTTGACATCGTCAATAACACAAGTAATGTCATATTTGGTGCTTTTTGAAGCAGGACTTGGTACGGCATCGATTCAAGCTTTGTATGACCCGCTTTCAAAAAATGATTGGGAGAAAGTTAGTGGAATAGTTGTTGCAACGGGAGTTGAATACAAAAAAATTACGGCAGCTTTTGCATCAATGTTATTATTAGTTTCCTTGGCGATACCATTCACACTGAAAGGACAAGTTGAATTCGCTGTAGCCAGCTTATTAACAGCTGTGACAGGTGGAAGCTATATTACGTCATATATTGTTGGTGGAAAGTATAAAGCAATTTTAAGCGCAGATCGAAGAATGTATATTTTATATATTTTAGATATGATGAGTTCCATTTTGTCTTGCATTTTTAGGGTAATTGCATTGAGCCTTGGAGTAGGGATCGTTTGGGTTCAATTGATTCATCTTGGTTCAATTCTTTTAAAAAATGCGGGATATTTTCTTTATGTAAAGATTCGATATAAAGAAATAAATTATAAAGTATTACCAGATGTGGGTTCTATTAGTAAACGTTGGAATGTTTTGATTCATAGTATAGCAGGAATTGTAGTTAATCATACAGATGTAATTATTCTTACATTATTTGCTTCTTTGAAGACAGTTAGTGTTTATAGCGTCTATAATATGGTGTTTGAACAGTTGAATACGACAATTCAATCGACGTTTATTCAAGCTCCACAAGCACATTTTGGGATTCTTTATTATAAGGATAGAAAAAGCTTTGAACAGAGGTTTAGAGTATATGAGACTGTTTTTACAATTTTACTTTTCTTTATTTGCGGAATTGCAGTTGTTATGATAACACCTTTTGTTAGTGTGTATACGAATGGAGTTACAGATATAAAATATATTGATAAATGGCTTCCAATTTTATTTGCATTAATTTTGTTGCTAAATCTATTGAGATCACCTGCTGTAATGGCGGTTAATGTTTCGGGAGTATTTAAGGAAACACAAAAAGGAGCGATTGTAGAAGCAATTATCAATATATCAGTTTCATTAGCTTTGTTTTTTTGGACTAATCTCGGATTATATGGTCTTTTGATAGGTACTATTTGTTCATATTTATATAGAACATCAGATTTGATTTTTTATGTATATAAGCATATAGTAGATTGTCGCCTGAGAGAGTTTATACATACGATAATTGTGAATTTTATTTTAATTGTGATACTTTACTATTTAGCTTGCGTTAAATTTCCAGTCCAAGTTAATAGTTTTGTAGGATGGATTATTGCTGCTATGATAGTAGCAATTGCGATAGCGTTTGTATTATTGATAGGAAATTTTATTTTTAACAGACGTAGATGCACTGAAATATATATGAGTTTAAAAAATAAAATCAAAAAAGAAGAATAATTAGATGAAAGGCAAAGGGGTAAGTATATGAAAAAAAGAGTACTGTTTGTATATTCAACGATGATGCTGGGAGGGAGTACGACAAGCTTGCTTTCTCTATTGCAAAATTTTGATTATGAAAAGTATCAGGTAGATTTGCTGCTATATCAAGCAGAAGGCCCTTTTATTAATTATATACCAAATCAAGTAAATATTTTGCCAACGGCGTTAGCACCAGAAATGACGCAAATAAAACGTCGAATAAAATCAGTCATTAACGGGAAATTGATAGTTTCTGTTTTATGCGGCATACGATATTATGGGAAAGTTGTAATGTCACAACAGAAGAATGCATATATGAATGCAGCTTGGTGCAGATTTCCCAAAGAGGAATATGATGTGGCCATTGGATTTTTGGAATTATGGTCAGATGTAGTGGTAAATAAATATATAAAAGCTAAGAAAAAAATATCGTGGATTCATGTGGATTACGAAAAAGCACATTATATTCCAGCGCTAGATAAGCATACATTTGATGAGTCAAAATATATTGTTCATGTATCAGAGCGATGTATGAACAATTTTAAATGTTCTTTTCCACAATATGCGGATAAGTGTGTGTATATAGAAAACATTTTAACCAAAAGTTTTTTACAGGCTAGAATGGCTCGTGCTCCTAAAATAGGATTTGATATAGAGCAAGAGGGGATGAATTTGTTGAGTGTCTGCAGAATTGAAATGGATCATAAAGGACTAGATCGAGCAATTGAAGCAATGCAGCTTTTAGTAATGAAGGGGTATAGAGTTAATTGGTATGTTATTGGATCAGGACCAGATGAAGAAAATATGCGAGAACAGATAAAAAAGGCTAAATTATCAGAGTATATTCATATGTTAGGACGAATGGAGTGCCCATATGTATTATATGATAAATTTGATGCTTTTTTCGTGCCGTCTAGATATGAAGGAAAGCCAATGGCAGTAACAGAGGCGCAAATGCTAGGATTACCACCAATTGTTACAGAATATGAATCTGCTAGAGAACAAATTAACAATGGAAAAACAGGACTTATTACAGAAAATTGTTTGGATGGAATTGTCAATGTATTAGAAAAAGTTCTTAAATCGCCACATATTTTGGAACAAATCCATCTTAATTTACGGAAATCTAATTTTGATAATGTAGAGAATATTAATCAAATATATGATTTGATAGAGAAAGAGTGATTTTGTGAGAATTGTAAATAGAATAATAGCCAAAGTTGTAAAACATACAATAAGAGCGGAAGAAAAAGAAAGATATGCCCATATCCATATAGGGAGAGAGAGTAGTATTGGTGCGGATTGTGATATTAATCCTCCGGAGAATGTTAAAATTGGGAATCATTCATCGATTGGACCAAGAAGTACAATTTGGACGACACGAGCAAAGGTAATAATTGGAAACTATGTAATAACAGGACCGCAGATTACGCTTATATCTGGAAATCATATTACGAATCATATAGGAAAACATATTGCGGAATTTGGCGATAGGGATAAAGATAAATTACCTGATGTATATGATTCGGATATTGTTATTGATGATGGTGTGTGGATTGGTGCAAACGTTACAATTCTTTCAGGGGTACATATTTCTGAGGGATGTGTTATAGCGGCAGGTGCAGTTGTAACAAAAAATACAGAGCCATATGGAATATATGGTGGAGTTCCAGCTAAATTGATAAAAATGCGCTTTACAGAAGAGGAATTAACTAAACATTTAGAACTATTGAGTGGGCGCAAAAATGTAGAAAATGAATAAAATAATTACTTATGAAAGAGGTAGGAAAATGTCAGCATTTGATAACGCAACTTTAATGATTACAGGAGGAACTGGATCTTTTGGATCTACTGTTCTGAAACACTTTTTAGATTCGGATTTGAAGGAAATTCGTATTTTTTCTCGAGATGAGAAAAAGCAGGATGATATGCGCCACGAGTTACAGGCAAAGCATCCAGAGCAGGCTAAGAAAGTAAAATTTTATATTGGAGATGTACGTAACCCACAGTCAGTAAAAGACGCTATGCCGGGAGTTGATTATATTTTCCATGCAGCAGCTTTGAAGCAGGTACCGTCTTGTGAATTTTTCCCAATGCAGGCAGTACAAACTAATGTAATCGGAACAGATAATGTATTACATGCAGCGATTGATGCAGGAGTCAAGAGAGTTGTCTGCTTATCTACAGATAAAGCAGCATATCCAATCAATGCAATGGGAATTTCAAAAGCTATGATGGAGCATGTTATTTATGCGAATGCCCGTGTAGCAGCAGAGCGTGGTGGGACAACCATTTGCTGTACGCGTTATGGTAATGTAATGTGCAGTCGTGGTAGTGTTATTCCGCTTTTTATTGATCAGATTAAATCCGGGAACCCGATTACCATTACAGATCCGAATATGACTCGTTTCTTAATGAATTTGGATGAGGCAGTAGATTTGGTTATGTTTGCATTCCAGCATGCGAATCCGGGAGATCTGTTTATCCAGAAAGCAGACGCATCTACAATCGGAGATCTGGCAAAAGCTGTTCAGCAGTTATTCGGTGATACAGGTACCAATATTATCGGAACCCGTCACGGAGAGAAACTGTTTGAGACTCTTATGACAAGAGAAGAGCGGTTAAGAAGTGAAGACATGGGACATTATTTCCGTGTGGCAGCAGATAACCGTGATCTGAATTATGACAAGTTTGTAGTAAAAGGTGAGGTACATACTATGTCAGATGAGTCCTACACAAGTCATAATACAGAACGTTTAGACGTAGAAGGAACAGTGAAGAAGATTTTAACGACAGATTATGTTCAGGAGGCACTGAAAGAACTTCAGCGTTAATAGAATGGCAGAGAGAGAAAGACTTTTATTGGTCGGCTCTGGTGGATTTGGACGAGTAGTATCAGAGCTTGCCAGAGAGACATATGATTGTGCGTTTGTAGATGATGGATTTGAAGTTGGAACAGAAATCTGTGATATTCCGGTTGCAGGACACATTTCTGATTTAGAGAAACTTTACAAGTCATATCATTTACTGGTTGTTACAATCGGGAATAATAAATTAAGAGAACACATTTACCAGAAGGCTATGGAGATTGGATATACATTCCCGAATCTTATTTCTCCGAGTGCATATATCAGCCCTTATTCCAAGATGGGATGGGGCTGTGTGCTATTGAACAATTCTTTGATTCAGAATGGAGCAACAGTAGGGAATGGTGTATTGCTGAATCCAGGGGTAGAAGTTCATCATGATAGCTCTGTAGAAGATTATGCTTTGATTTATACCAACTCTGTTGTAAGAACTTATGCAAAGGTTGGAAAAAGAGTCCGGATAGGAAGCAACGTGACTGTCAGCAATGAAGTGATTGTTGGTGATGATGCAGATATTCAGAATGGAGAGACATTATTTTAATTAAAGAAATATTGCACTAGATTCAGTATAGTGCAAGCATGAATATAACTATAAAAGAACTGCTTTTTCTAATATTGGTAAGTTGTATTGTCTGGAAATTAAGAAAAAAGAAACCGTGTATTAGTGTGACATATAGTATTTTTTGATTATATATTACGCTAATACGCAGAGCTCCGGGATATATTGAACCGGTTCGATTTCATATAGGTGAATGGAAAGAAGCCGGGTTTTGGGCAGGAGGAATATTGAATATTCTGTTATATGTTCCGTTTGGATATACTTGCTATAGATATATAACTGGAAAGCGAAAGGTAGAAAAGAAACAGTATGTCATGATGAATATCGTGCTGGCGGGGGCGTGTTTGTCGATATTATGTGAAGTGACACAGTATATTACAAAACGTGGCTGTGCAGATATCAATGACGTGCTGTTTAATATTTTAGGTATTATTGTAGGAATGGTGTTGACTTTGAACGTAAGATGGAGCAAGTATTAGAATTTTGGCTTTCTCTTAGTTCGTAGAGGCAGCACACAGGCAAAAAGCAAGGATTGTACAAAAAAGAGAAAAAGTAATTATAAGGATAATGAAATTGGTCATACGGTAAAGGCTCCTTTCGGTAAAAGGCTTATAATATATTTATATGCAGAAGGATGAAAAATAATTCGTATAAAGGGGGTCAGACCCCATAAAGGAAAAATAAAATTTCTGAAGAATTTATAGCATTTGTCTGATAAATTCATATAGTGAGGAATAGAATGAGTATAAGAGTAGAGGATTGCTTGAAAAAAACTAAATTACCGAAGCGGTATTTCAACGATAAATTTGATATAGCCGAGAAATTCAGAGAAGAAGCAGAGGAATATTTAAAGCTTTTAAAGTTAATTGACGGTAGCGAGTTTGAACCAGATAAAGCAGACATGATTCGGAATGGAATTGAAGATGTTACAGATGAGATTCAAAAAAATATTAATGCGATCATCAATATTTTTGCTTATCACGAAGAGGCCAATCCTAAAGCTGCGCAGGAAGAGATAGATGTTATGATGGAACGCATGAAAAATGATATATTTATAGTATCTATTGATGATCGGTTGACCTTTAATACAAGTGGAAAAAATATTTATATACAATTGAGACTGACTCCAGGATCAAGGTTTTATAGAGTGAGAGCGGTAAATGAAAAAACCGCATCCATTCAGAATAATCCAGATGAATTGTTTCATATTCCATTATCTAAGAAAGCATTTGTGAATAATGAAAGATTTAGCCTGGCTGGTTTTCCGAGTCTTTATTTATCATCCATGTTACCGTTGGCATGGCAGGAGTGTGGATATCCTAAGAAATATTACTATTCGGAATATCAATATGAAAAGTTGAATAGTTCAAGAGGTAATCGGATAAGAGAAAACGAACTGAAATTCTTAGCGTTATATTCACCGGATGAAATTTATGATTGGGGAACTGCCGTGAAGTATAATCATTTTGAATTATGGTTAGAAGTTGTTATGCGGTATCTGAAGCAATATCCATTGGTTTTAGCGTGTTCCTTTGTGAATCAAAGTGGAAAAGTAACTTATAAGCAGGAATATATTATTCCCCAGTTATTGATGCAGTGGGTTCAAAGAAACAACGATGCGGTTCAGGGGATTTCATATTTTACATGTAGTGATTTAACAATGTTAAACAGCAGATGGTGTGCCTACAATATTGTCATTCCGGCAACAGGACCATATGATGATAAGAAGTATAGTAAGATGTTGAGGGAGGCCTTTGGCTGGAGCCAGCCGAAATATTATGAGGTTCCATTGGTAGATAGCACACATAATAGAATAGACAGGGAGCATTTATATACATTTATAGAGCAAATCAGAGAAGATATGAGAGAAATCTATTTCTCACATCAATATGTGGATTATCTGTTAGAAGTTCTGGAATTATGCTGTTGTTTATATAACATTTTAGAAGCATCGGATACAATAGATATGCAGCTTGCATTGCATGTTATGGAACTGATTAATAGATCTTATTCTCAGATTAATAAAGAAAAGGCAGATTCAATCATAAAAGAAGTAAACGAAAAGAAAGATAGAGTTTCAGGGCTTGAAAAAATAGATTTTGATAAGGCTGATGCAGCATTTCGTAATATTGTACGGGAATTTACAAGCGAAGATAGAAGTAGAAAAGGGATTAAGTATATTATTGAAAAATACAGAAGAACAATATGGAATGATTTTGGTGACGGGTCACGAATTGCTATTCTATATACCGAGAAAGATGATTTGGAAGAGGCAATAGAATGGCTGCATGCTCATCATTGTTTATTTTTCCTGAGAAAACTGGAAGCTGATGACGAAACGATTAAATATATTAAAGGCATTTGCAAAGAAGCTGGATTTGAATTGAATCAGTTATGGGGAATGCAGGTTGGCGATGATGAGTGGATGAAACAAAATATGGAAAAAATAAAATCACCAGTATTTGTCCGGGCAAATGATGTAAGTATAGATTCACCTGATAATGCGAAGATGTATGATTATATACAAGTGGGATTTGATGGAGATGAGTTGAAAGAGAAGTTAATTCCTAGGATTTTATAATTTAGAAGCGGAAAGAAATATGATTGAGAAAGAAGTGTTTGCATAGTATAATAAGAGGGGTCAGACCCCATAAAAAAACTATAAACAAGAATGAAGTTGTATTGATGGGAGAGATATTGAAATGCTAGAACATAATTTTAAATGGAAAAACGATGGCCGCACAAAAGTGATGATCGGTTGCGGAACACGTCCGGAGATTATCCGCCTTGCGGCGGTGATTAAAAGATGTAGAGAATATTTTGATTGTTGTGTTGTATACTACAATCAGAACTGGGATAGAAATTTAAGTACTGTATTTTGGGAAGACTTCGAACTGAAGAATACTTTTGGTGAGTTCGGACCGGACATACTTGTTCCTGTTGTAGGAGATAACTTAGGTGTAACTTGTGGAAACATACTTGGAAGAAGCTATGAATTATTGAGCGAATTGCAGCCAGATGGATATCTTGTATTAGGAGATACAAATTCCTGCCTTTCTGCAATTTCCGCAAAGAGATTACATATTCCGCTTTTCCATATGGAAGCAGGAAACAGATGTAAAGATGAGTGTCTTCCGGAGGAAACAAATAGACGTATTGTAGATGTTATTTCTGATGTGAATTTATGTTATTCAGAGTTTGCGCGTAAATACCTTGCAGATACAGGACTTCCAAAAGAGAGAACATATATGACTGGTTCTCCTATGGCGGAAGTGCTTCACATGAATCTGGAAAAGATTCAGAAGAGCGATGTTTTGGACAGACTTGGACTTGAAAAGGATAAATACATTTTGCTTTCTGCGCATCGTGAGGAAAATATTGATTCAGAGAAGAATTTTTTAAGTCTTTTTACTGCCATCAATGCGCTTGCCCAGAAGTATGACATGCCGATTCTCTATTCTTGTCATCCAAGATCCAAGAATCGTCTGGAAAAGAGTGGATTCAAGCTTGATCCAAGAGTAAGAGTTAATGAACCGCTTGGTTTTAATGATTATAATAAGCTTCAGATGAATGCATTAGCAATTGTATCTGATTCAGGTACATTGCCGGAAGAAAGTTCATTTTATCTTTCAATCGGACATCCGATTGCTGCTGTATGTATCCGTACATCAACAGAGAGACCGGAAGCATTGGAAGCTGGAGATTTCATCTTAGCTGGTATTACAACAAAAGAACTGTTAAATGCTGCAGATATGGCAATTGAGATGAAACAAAAAGGTGTGCTTGGTAAACCTTGTCCGGATTATGTTGATGAAACAGTATCGATGAAAGTTGTTCGTATCATTCAGGGATATGTAAATGTAGTCAACAAGATGGTTTGGAGAAAAGATCAGTAAGATATAAATTTAATGACGGGCAGGTGCTTATATTGAAACTGCACCGGGCTCGTCATTTTTAGAATTGGAGGTAGTGATATTATGAATATACTTGTTACCGGTGCTAAAGGAATGGTTGGAACAGCACTTGTTAATAACTTAAAGAATATTAGAGATGGAAAAAACAGAACTAGAAATATTGAGATTAACGAAATTTATGAATATGACTTGAATAGTACAGAAGCAGAACTGGATGAATATTGTGCAAAAGCAGATTTCGTATTTAACCTTGCAGGTGTAAACCGCCCGGAAAATCCAGAAGATTTTATGAAAGGGAATTTCGGATTTGCGTCACAGCTTCTGGATGGATTAAAGAAACATAACAACAAAGCCGGGATTATGCTTTCTTCCTCTGTTCAGGCTACACTGGCAGGACGGTTTGGCAATAGCGAGTACGGAAGAAGCAAAAAAGCCGGAGAAGAATTGTTCTTTGAATATGGAAAAGAGACGGGAGCCCCGGTATATGTATATCGTTTTGTGAATCTGATGGGACACAGCCGTCCAAAATACAACTCCGCAATCTCAACATTTTGCTGGGCTGTAGCAAATGACGAAGAATTCATAGTAAATGACAGAAATACAGAACTGGAAGTTCTGTATATTGATGACCTTGTAGAAGGAATGTTTGATCTTCTTGAAGGAAAAGAACAGCATTGCGAATTCGATGGAGTGGAGACAGTATTAGATGAGAACGGTCGCTATTGCTGCGTTCCGGTTACACATAAAGCTACATTAGGTGAAATTGTAGACTTGTTAGAAGAATTCAAGTCACAGCCAATTTCATTAATGATGCCAAAATGTCCGGACGGATCATTTGCAAAGAAACTTTTCAGCCTTTACTTAACATATTTACCAACTGATAAATTTAAATATGCTATGAAGATGAATTGTGATGACAGAGGAAGTTTCACAGAACTGGTACATACAGTTGATTGCGGACAGGTAAGTATCAATATCAGTAAACCGGGAATCACAAAAGGACAGCACTGGCATAACTCCAAATGGGAGCAGTTCATTGTAGTGCATGGACATGGCCTGATTCAGGAACGTAACATTAATACAGGCGAAATGGTAGAATTTGAAGTTTCCGGAGATAAGATTGAGGCAATTTATATGATTCCTGGATGGACGCATAATATTATCAATCTGTCAGATACTGAGGATTTGGTAACTGTTATGACTTGTAATGAGGTGTTTGATCCAGCGAAGCCAGATACGTTTTTTGAGGTAGTATAAAAGTATGGTATGATAGACCACATTGGTGTCAGGTACCAATAAATTTTTTAATCCAGCAGATGGAAAATAGTCTGCTGGATTTGCTAGATTGTAGTCATTACATGTATAAGAAAAAGTAGAAAAAGACTGGAGAAAAAACAATGGGAAAATATTTCGGAACGTAAGCGCTTAAATGGTTCTTTCCATACTTAGTTGAATTTAACGCGAAAGAGTTCTCCGAATAGCACT
>ERZ826242.1734-NODE-1734-length-21998-cov-20.351228_pt1 | contig 21998 bp, 18 predicted proteins | sample MGYA00519871_ERZ826242 | MGnify/ENA primary metagenome ERZ826242 (study PRJEB31778, sample SAMEA3449226) | human gut metagenome | biome: human gut; feature: human-associated habitat; material: faeces | place: United Kingdom | collected 2010/2012 ...
AGCCGCCGGAGCGGTGCTTAAGCCGTTAGGCGGGAATTGTGCGGTGTTGCCTTAATTAAAAGAAAAACTGCCTGCTGCATAGTGCGGCAGGCGGTTGGTGTTTATGCGGGATGTTAGAAGATGCTCCCCGCCAGCACAGCGGCGCCGGCCACGGGCAGGGCGATGATGAAGTAGAGGACCGTACCGGCGGTGCGCTTGATGAGGACGGATTTCAGCGGCTTGATGTAGGGGATGCCCTCCATGCCGGGGATGGCCCATTCTTTGCCGTGAGCGACCCACACCAGGTCCATACAGATGCCGTCGAACCAGTTCATCACGACGAGGAACAGCACCGCCTGCCGGTAGGCCGCTGTAAAGGTGGTCACACGGTTCCACACCGCAATAATAAGCACCAGCACCACCAGCATGATGATGCAGAACGGCACCATGAACCGCTTGCCGCGTTTCATCGTTTCGTCCTTGTCAGCCAGGCCGCGCCTGGCGGCTTCGTCGATAAAAGCCGGCGGGTAAAAATACAGGCAGTTCATGCCGTTGTCCTTCACGGCGGCCTTGACCATCAGGAAAAACAGCAGGCAGTACAAAACAAGCTTGATTATAAGCAACATTTTCAGGGGCTCCTCTCGCAATCGGTTTGTATTAGCTAACCCAAGTATACTACACCCCCCGTCCGAAAGACAAGCGCACAGATTTTGCGGTGGTTGTAGAACTGTTTCCAGGGGGTATATATACTGTAAAACTAGAGAAACACCCAGGTGTTTGTAGGTGTACGCAACTGTTTTTACAGTTTCACAAACAGTTAAATATAACTTAGATATGTAATTTATATAACTGTTTATCTAGTTATTGAGTTTTAATAAATGGGGTGGCTGTTTTGCCCAAAACCGCCACCGCAAAAAAGATGCGCCCTGCCGGGCGGCAGAGCGCAAGAAAATGCGGTTTACTAACTGTAGGGGCGGATGCAAGTATCGCCCCCTGCAAAAACGACAATTACTTATAACCGATATTACTCGTACAGAGGGAACTTCTTCACCAGCTCGGCTACGCGGGCGGCGACTTCGTCCTTCTTGCCCTCGAAATCGAAGATGCAATCCGCGATGCAATCCGCGATGATCTTCATCTCCTCGGGACCCATGCCGCGGGTGGTCACGGCGGGGGTGCCCACGCGCACGCCGCTGGTCACAAACGGGCTGCGCTTCTCGCCGGGCACGGTGTTCTTGTTGGCGGTGATGTGCACCTCGTCCAGGTTATGCTCCAGCTCCTTGCCGGTGCAATCCTCGTCGGTCAGGTCGATCAGCAGCAGGTGGTTGTCGGTGCCGCCGGAAACCAGCTTCACGCCGCGGGCGGTCAGCTCATCGGCCATAGCAGCGGCGTTCTCCACAATCTTGCGGGCATAATCCTTGAACTCCGGCTTCAGTGCCTCGCCAAAGCAGACAGCCTTTGCAGCAATCACATGCTCCAGCGGGCCGCCCTGGGTGCCGGGGAAGATGGCGGAGTTGATGCGCTTGATGAGGTACTCATTGTTGGTCAAAATCAAACCGCCGCGGGGGCCGCGCAGGGTCTTGTGGGTGGTGGTGGTCACCACGTCAGCGTAGGGCACGGGGTTCTGGTGCTGGCCGCCGGCCACCAGACCGGCAATGTGGGCCATATCCACCATCAGCATGGCGCCGTAGCCGTGGGCGATCTCGGCCAACTTCTCAAAGTCGATGGCGCGGGGATAGGCCGAAGCACCGGCCACGATGAGCTTAGGGCGCACCTTGGCCACCTGTTTGGCCAGGGCGGCGTAGTCGATGCGGCCATCCTCGGTGGAAACGCCGTAGGAGACGAAGTTGTAGTTTTTGCCGCTCATGTTCACGGGGGAGCCATGGGTCAGGTGGCCGCCCTGGGACAGGTCCATGCCCATGACGGTATCGCCCAGGTTCAGAAGCGCAAAGTAGACGGCCAGGTTGGCCTGTGCGCCGGAGTGGGGCTGCACGTTGGCGTACTTGGCACCAAACAGCTTGCAGGCGCGGTCGATGGCGATCTGCTCCACCTCATCCACAAACTGGCAGCCGCCGTAGTAGCGGTGGCCGGGGTAGCCCTCGGCATACTTGTTGGTCAGTACACTGCCCATAGCTGCCATCACGGCGGGGGAAACAATGTTCTCGCTGGCGATCAGCTCAATGTTCTGGCGCTGACGGCCCAGCTCGCGGTCCATGGCCTCGCCCAGTTCGGGGTCAGCCTGCTTTACATAGCCAATGGTATCGATCATGTCCTTATACATACCCTTTACCTCCTGTTTTTCGGGCGGTGCTGCCCTTTCCCTCTCTATAATGAACAGACCTTACAGCGTGCCCTTGGTGGAAAGCACCCCGTCGATCCGTGCATCCTTGCGTGTGGCGGCGTCCAGCGCCTTGGCAAACGCCTTGAACATAGCCTCCAGTTTGTGGTGGTCGTTCTCACCGTACAGTACCTTTAAATGCAGGTTCATCATAGCTGCATAGCTGATGGCATAGAAAAACTCCCGCGCCATCTGCACATCCATGCCGCCGCAGCTCTGCCCGGCAAAGCTGGCATCATACACAAAGTAAGGGCGGCCGCCCAGGTCCACAGCGCACAGCGCCAGCGTCTCATCCATGGGCAGCAGGCAGCTGCCATAGCGCACCAGCCCGGCCTTGTCGCCCAGGGCTTCCTTGATGGCGGTGCCCAGGGCAATGCCCACATCCTCAATGGTGTGGTGGCAGTCGACCTCCAGATCGCCGCAGCACTGCACGGTCAGATCAAACAGGCCGTGACGGGCAAACCCGTCCAGCATGTGGTCAAAAAAGCCGATGCCGGTGTGCAGGTCGGCCTTGCCGGTGCCGTCCAGGTCGATGGTCAGGGTGATTTGAGTCTCCCGCGTGTTGCGGGTCACAGTTGCGGTGCGTGCCATAGCGTTACCTCTTTACTCAACTAAAGTGTAAGATACTATTTACTATAACACGTCAAGTCCACTGCGTCAACGGTGCAGGGCCGTTTTTGGCTTTGGATTCTTTTGCATTGTTGGCTAAAATCAAAAGGAACGCAGGGAAACCTCCCTCCGGGAGGGAGAGAGCCTTTCCGAAGTCTCTCCCCCACCCGCTTTGCGGGATTGCTTACGCAACCGGCCCCTCTTTCGCTGCGCGACATCTCCCCACACCGTGGGGAGTCACCCTCGCAGAGGGGGCCAAAATCCAGGCGCAATTTTAGAAACACTTGTAAAATTTATTTACGAAATCGCAACACATTTTGTCCTGCCTTGCGTTACAATAAAATCAGACTTCAACCTTTTAAGGAAGGGACAACACAACCATGGCAAAAATGATCGGGATCGATCTGGGCACTACCAACAGCTGCGCCGCGGTCATCGAGGGCGGTAAACCGGTGGTAATCCCCAATGCCGAGGGCCAGCGCACCACGCCGTCGGTGGTGGCATTCACCAAAGCGGGCGAGCGCCTGGTGGGCGAACCCGCCAAGCGCCAGGCCGTCACCAACGCGCCGCGCACCGTCACCAGCATCAAGCGCCAGATGGGCAGTGACAGCCGCGTGCCCATTGACGGCAAGTGCTATTCTCCCCAGGAGATCAGCGCCCTGATCCTGCAAAAACTCAAAGCGGACGCCGAGGCCTATCTTGGCGAGCCGGTCACCCAGGCCGTCATCACGGTGCCGGCCTACTTTAACGATGCCCAGCGCCAGGCCACCAAGGATGCCGGACGCATCGCCGGGCTGGAAGTCAAGCGCATCATCAACGAGCCGACCGCCGCGGCCCTGGCCTACGGCCTGGACAACGGCAAGGCCCAGACCGTCATGGTCTACGACCTGGGCGGTGGCACTTTTGACGTATCCCTGATCCAAATCGGCGATGGCATCGTGCAGGTGCTTTCCACCTGCGGCGATAACTACCTCGGCGGCGACGACTTCGATACCCGCATCGTAAATTGGCTGGCGGACAACTTCAAGGCTGCCCACGGTGTGGATCTGACCACCGACCGCGTGGCCATGCAGCGCCTGCGGGAGGAAGCCGAAAAGGCGAAGAAAGAGCTTTCCACCGCCACCCAGACCGAGCTGAACCTGCCGTTCATCACCACCGGGCCGGAGGGCGCACTGCACCTGCAGGCCACCCTGACCCGCGCCAAGTTTGAGGAGCTGTGCGCCGACCTCATCGAGCGGACCTCCCTGCCCGTGCGCAACGCCCTGAGCGACGCCCACCTGACCGCCAGCGACCTGGACCAGGTGCTGCTGGTGGGCGGCTCTACCCGCATCCCGGCCGTGCAGGCCAAAGTTATGCGGATGACCGGGCTGGAACCGTCCAAATCCCTGAACCCCGACGAGTGCGTGGCCCTGGGCGCCGCCGTGCAGGCAGGCCGCCTGGGCGGCGAGGCGCTGACCGGCGCAGGCGAGGATCTGCTGCTGATGGACGTGACCCCGCTGACCCTCTCCATCGAGACGCTGGGCGGCGTAGCTACGCACTTGATCGAGCGCAACGCCACCATTCCCACCCGCTTCAGCAAGGTGTTCACCACGGCCGCGCCGTTCCAGAGCACCGTAGAAATCAAAGTATTGCAGGGCGAGCGGGAGTTTGCCAAGGACAACAAGCTGCTGGGTACCTTCACGCTGCGGGGCATCAAGCGTGCCTGGGCGGGCGTGCCCAAAATCGAGGTGACCTTTGACCTTGATGCCAACGGCATCGTCAAGGTCAGCGCCCGCGACATGGACACCGGCAAGGAGCAGGGCATTACGATCACCGGTTCTTCGAACCTGAGCGAGGACGAGATCCAGAAAGCCATGCGCAACGCCGCCGCTTTTGCGGGCCAGGACCAGGAACGCAAGGCTGCGCTGGAAGCCTTTAATGCGGCGGAAGCTGCGCTGTATCGCGTAAATACCGCCCTGGGCAGCAAGGCGGGCAAGGCCCTGGACCGGGATACCCGCAGCAAAATCAAGGACGCCGTGCGCGCACTGGAAAAGGAACTGCGCCATAAAAAGGCCGACAAACTCACCACCGCTGACGTCCAATCCCTCAACGCCGCCCGCGAAGCCCTCTCCGCGATTGCAACGCCGCTGGTGACCCAGTGGGAAAGCGAAAAATAACGGGGGCTTTATTCCTTCTTTGAAAAGAAGGAACCGAAGAAACTTTAAATATAAATAACAAAAATATGATCCAACTTTGTTTCGGCGATTCCGTCAAAGGCACACTCACCTGCGCCCCGCATATCGGCAATACGATCGGCGGCGCCACAGCGGTGGTAATTTCAACGGATAAACCGCTGGATACCCCGCTGCAAAAGGCCGCCTTTGCCGTCTACCGCACCCTGGCCGCGCCTTTTTATAAACGCCGCGCCCAAAAGCAGGAGGCCCGCCGCCGTGCCGAGGCCGTCCCTGTGGACTATGAATCTAATGACGTGATAGCCCTGCTGGGCGACCTGAACGAAGGCCCCATCGCGGGCGACCTGATGAGTGAAGCACGCAAAGAGGTCGTGCGGGCATGGCTCTGCTTCTCCCCGCACGGCGACACAGCCGGAACGGATGCCGACGTGGAGCCGTACTGGCAGGCCTGCCAAAAAGACCTGCAAACCCTGCTGACCCGCGCCCACACAGGCGAGCCGGTGCGCATCTGGTACGACCACACCCCTGCCAACCTCTGCGGCCTGCACGCCTCTGCGGCCCTGCTGGAAGATGCCCCCTGCCAAATCACGGTGGTAGAGCCCCCGGAGTTTGAGACAAAAAACGGCGTGACCCGCCGTGCCACCCTGGGTGAGCGCGGCCCCACCGAGATGGGTGCACTGTTACAATACGAGCGTCCCCTGCCCGACACCGACCGCCACGCCCTTGCCGCCCGCTGGCACAGCCTGCAAACGGAAAACGCTCCGCTTCGCGCCGAGCAAAACCACCGCTTGACCAGCGTCCCCGCCGGTTTCTACGATGCCATGATTTTAAGCAAAGCTCCTGCGAATGAAATTATGGTGGCACAGCTCATCGGAAAAGTGCTGGCCGAATGCCGCCTGGGCATCAGCGACCAGCTCATCTACCGCCGCATCGAACACCTGAAACGATCCGGCAAATTTCTCTCCGTCCAACCCAGCCCCGCCCCTTACCAGGAAATCATCCGCAGGGCGTAACTTACCGCCAATTTTTTACACAAATACAAAAGCTCCCTGCTCTTTAGCGGGGCGTTCGTAAGACAGTTAACGGAGCGTATCGGTGCAGATTCGCTCCGTTTCTTTATGCTAATATGACATATGGCACAGTTGCCGGCAGCCCCCTTGGCTCTCCCTCTGGGAGAGCTGTCACCGAAGGTGACTGAGAGGGTCTTACAGGCGTTTTTGAATGGTGATATCAATTTGTGTGCACACGCCGCAAAAATCCATATCAACATCTCGGTTGGAAAAACGCAGAACCTCCAATCCAAGCGCTGTCAAAAATGCGGAACGCTCAGAATCATAGGCCATCCCCTGAGGCTCATAGTGTTGAGAACCATCCAATTCAATAACTAACTTGGCAGAAGCACAATAAAAGTCTACGATAAATCTCCCGATGATTCGCTGTTTATAAATTTTCACCGGATATTTGCGGAGGAAAAGATACCATAGCTTTCGTTCGTGGGGTGTCATCTCACTGCGTAACCGCCGGGCGTTTTCCAGTTGACTGTTGTCCTTTGGTATGGTCATGTTTTTCCCTCTCAGTCGGCTGCGCCGACAGCTCTCCCAAAGGGAGAGCTAGGTTCCGCGCGTAATGCACTACACCGAACGGTGTATAGAAGTGCGCCCTTGTTATCTGTTCGACAAACTGGAAGTTAACGAATGGATGCCATTTTATCAGTCGACCATGATCTCCTAAGAGCCACATAGGAGATTAAAAAGTTTGCAAGCCAGCCAACTGGTACCGCAAGCCAGACAAAGGCAATGCCGAAACGTGGTGCACAGATTAGGGCAACGGACAGACGAATCGCAAGGTTCACCATGTTTGCAACGAGGAACGGACGCATAATTCCGAGACCGCGAAGGACTCCATCGGTTGCCATCTTGATACCCATGAAGATGAAAAAGTAACCAATCCACCTCATATAATCACCGGACACCTGATAGGCAAACGCCGTTCCGTCTTTTCCTAAGAACAGCGAGGAGATCTGCGTGTGCAGCGTTTCAATGACGAGAAAGGCAAGAACGGCAAAGCACACGTCCAGCACCAGCGCAGCATGGTAGCCTTTTTTGATACGATCAATTTTCTTTGCACCAAGATTCTGGGAAACATACGGCGAAACCGCATTGCCGATGGATACAAAGATCAATGAAAAAACATTTTCCACCCTCATCGTTGCTGTATACCCGGCGAGTGCCTGTGTACCGAAAGGATTTACCACTGCCTGCACAATCATCATACCGATGGACACTGTGGACTGCTGTAAAACCGACGGCACCGCAATGCGAAGCATGGAATACAGCTCCTGCCGTTCAAACCTGTTAAAGGGGCTTTTATATTGCTGCATCCGTGCAAAGAAAATCAAAAACGAAAACACTGCGGAAATTCCCTGTGCAATCAGGGTTGCAATAGCCGCACCGAACACACCGAGACCCAGCCCGGCTACCATCCAAAGATCCATTAAAATATTCAGGATGGACGAAAAAATCAGCAGTCCCAGCGGAATTTTGGATTCGCCGATTGAGGTGAACATGGTAGAAAGAATGTTATACATAAACAGAAACGGAAAGCCCACAAAATAGACCCGCAGATACAGTACTGCATCATCCAGTATGTCGGCAGGGGTTTGCAGTCCACTCATCATCGAGTTGGCGAAGAAAAAGCCAAAAACACCAAGGACTATACTTAGAAGCAAAAAGCTAATCAAGGAGGTTGACACGATTGTTTTCATTTTGCCATACTCCCTGGCTCCGAAATAACGGCTCACAAGCACACCGGCTCCGACACCGGCTCCCAGTGCCACACAAATGAACACATTGGTCAATGCTGCACATGCACCGACAGCTGCAAGTGCGGAAGAACCAACAAACTGGCCGACAATAATAGAGTCGGCCATATTGTATATTTGCTGAAAAAAACTTCCAAGAATCATTGGCATTGCAAAAACCGTCAACGCTTTGAGGGGCGTATCGGTTATCAAATACTCATCTTTCGACATTATCATATTCCTCCATGGTATCTTGTATCGTGGTATCACATTCACTTACCTTCTCAAATCCCGATTTGCAGGTCTGTTCGGCTCCATATTATCATATGGCCGGATAAACTACAAGAACAGCCACAGCAGTGCAAGCTGCTGTGGCTGTTCGCTGCCTTACGAACACCGCCCATTCGGGCAGGGAGTTTTGTTTTAGTGGTTCTTATAATAATTGATCAGGCAGCCATCGGCCAAGATCTGTCTCTCGGCGTCGGTCATGGCGCCCAGGCGGACCCTAAACTCTACCAGGCCACCGTCGGGCTTGACGGCGATGGCCGTCATCTCATCGGCGGCTTCCAGCAGGGCCTTGCGGATGCCGGGCAGGTAGACATAGTCGCCGTTGTCCAGCACGTTGGGGGTGTCCAGCAGGAAGGGCAGCATGCCCCAGTTGATGCAGTTGGAGCGGTAGCGCTTGGTGGCGTACTCGCAGGCAAAGTTGGCGGCGCCGCCCAGCACGCGCTGGCAGCTGGCGGCCTGTTCACGGGCGGAGCCATCGCCGGGCTTGTTGGCGAAGATGGCCGAGCCAATGTTGGTGTGGGCTGCGTCCGGGTGATAGCCAAGCGCCTTGACCTGGGCGTAAACCACCGTAATTTCATCGGGCACTTCGCCCGCCAGGCGCTCGTTATCCAAAGCCTTCACGGCCTTAGCGTTAGGCACGTAGGCGGGGTCCTTGCGGGAGAGGGTGAACTCCGCCAAACGCAGCGGGTTAGAGCGGAAGGACGAAGTCTCGCCCGAGGGGATCAACTCGTCGGTGGTGGTGACGGGGTCGGTGATGTAGCTGACGATCTTGACCAGCAGGTCGTCGGACAGGGCGGGCTGCTCGGGCCAATCCTTGATGTTGGGGCCGAACTTCAGCTCGTAGTCCGGCTCCGGGCGGCCCCAGCCATTGTAGACGCGCTTGTCGTAAACGCCCTGGTCAAAGTGGTAGTCCGGGGTGGTGTACTCCACGTCGGTCAGCTCGCTGGCGGCGGTCAGGTAGCCGCCGTTGGCGGCGGTGGCGGCGATGGACCGGGCGTCCATCAGGGCCACCGCGCTGATCTGCCCCTCTCCGGGCTTGGAGCCCTCGCGGTTGGGGAAGTTGCGGGTGGTGTGGCGGATGGAGAACTCGCCGTTGGCGGGGGTATCGCCTGCGCCGAAGCAGGGACCGCAGAAGCACTCGCGGAAAATGCCGCCTGCGGAAACAATATCCGCTACCGTGCCGTTTTTGACCAGCTCCAGATAGGTGGGCATGCTGTCCGGGTAGACGCTGAATTTGAACTCGCCGTTGCCGCAGCTCTTGCCGCGGATGATGTCCGCCACCGCGCAGATGTTTTCATAGGTGCCGCCGGAACAGCCGGCGACGACGCCCTGCTCCACGTAGATGCGGCCATCGGGGCAGATCTTGCCCACCAGGTCCATGTGGACCTTGCCGCCCAGTTGCTTGTTGGCCTGGTCCTCGGCCGCCTGCAGAATCTCTTTGGCGTTGGCTTTCAGCTCGCGGATGGGGTAGGCATAGCTGGGGTGCATCGGCAGCGCGATCATGCACTCGACAGTGGAGAGGTCCAGCTCGATGCAGCCGTCATAGTAGGCCACGTCGGCGGGTTTCAGCTCTTGGTAGGCTTCGGGGCGATTGTGCTGCACGAAATATTCTTTCGTCACATCGTCAGTCTGCCAGATGGAGGACCAGCAGGTGGTCTCGGTGGTCATGACGTCGATGCCGTTGCGGTAGTCAGCGGAGAGGTTGGCCACACCGGGGCCGACGAACTCCATGACCTTGTTTTTCACGTAGCCGTTGGCGTAGGTGGCAGCCACCAGCGCCAGCGCCACATCGTGGGGGCCGACGCCGGGGTTGGGTTTGCCGGTCAGGTAGATGGCCACCACGCCGGGGTAGGCCATATCGTAGGTGCGGCCCACCAGCTGCTTGGCCAGCTCACCGCCGCCCTCGCCCACAGCCATGGTGCCCAGGGCGCCGTAGCGGGTGTGGGAATCAGAGCCTAAGATCATGCGGCCGCAGCCGGACATCATTTCCCGGTTATAGCTGTGGATGACGGCCATGTTCGGCGGAACGTAGATGCCGCCGTATTTGTGGGCGGCGGAGAGGGCGAACTGGTGGTCGTCCTCGTTGATGGTGCCGCCGACGGCGCACAGGCTGTTGTGGCAGTTGGTCATGACGTAGGGCAGCGGGAATTCCTTCATGCCGGAGGCGCGGGCCGTCTGGATGATGCCGACATAGGTGATGTCGTGGCTGGTCATCGAGTCGAACTTCATGCGCAGGTCCTGCATGGAATCGCCGGTGTTATGTGCTTTTAAGATGCCGTAGGCGATGGTGCCCTGCTTGGCCTGCTCCTGCGTGAAGCCTGCCGGGGCTTCGGCCTGTGGCACGCCGTGGACGAGGTATACGCCGGTATCGTGCAGTTTCATAGGCTTCTCTCCTTGCCTTTCATTTTAAAAAATCACAGCCGGGCGATAACGGCCTGGGTAAATTCCTTGGTGCCGGCCGTGCCGCCGATGTCAGCGGTGATGACCTTGCCCTCGGCCACCTGGGCCTGGATGGCGGCGTTGAGCTTGTCGGCCTTGTCGGTCATACCCAGGTCGTTCAGCATCATGGCAAAGGCCATCAGGATGGCGCTGGGGTTGGCCTTGTCCCGGCCTGCAATGTCGGGGGCGGAGCCGTGGACAGCCTCATAAATGCGCGTTTTATCTCCGATGTTGGCGCTGGGCGCAAAGCCCAGGCCACCCACCAGACCGGCGCACAGGTCGCTGATGATGTCACCGTAGAGGTTGGGGGCGACCAGCACGTCGAACTGCTCAGGGCGCTGCACCAGCTTCATGCACAGGGCATCGATGATGCAGTCGTTGGCCTCGATGTCGGGGTAATCCTCGGCCACTTCGCGGAAGGTGCGCAGAAACAGGCCGTCGGTCAGCTTCATGATGTTGGCCTTGTGCACAGCGGTGACCTTTTTGCGGCCGTTTTTCCGGGCGTAGTCAAAGGCAAAGCGGCAGATTTTCTCGCAGGCCGGGCGGGTGATGAGCTTGACGCCGTTGGCGATGTCGTCGGTGAGCATGTACTCGATGCCCTTATACAGGTCCTCGGTATTCTCGCGCACGATGACGAGGTCAACGTTCTCAAAACGGGTAGGTACGCCCGGCAGCGTGTGCACAGGGCGCAGGTTGGCGTAGGTGGCAAAGCGCTGGCGCAGCTGCACATTGATGCTGCGGAATCCCTTGCCGATGGGCGTAGCCGTAGGGCCTTTCAGTGCCCAGCCGCACGCCTCGATGGCGTCCAGCGTGCCGGGGGCGATCAGCTCGCCGCTGGCTTCGGCGTACTCGGCACCGGCCTCACACTCCTGCCATTCAATGCCGGTGTTCAGTGCGGCCGAGACGGCACGCACGCTTTCGGCGATCTCGCGGCCAATTCCATCGCCTGGGATCAGTACTGCTTTCATAAAAATACGTTCCCCTTCCCTGTGCTTTTTGAAAGGCTCCCTGCACAAGGGGGCCTTACGCAGCGAAAATGCTGCAATATATTACAACTATATCTGCTTTGGGCCGGTTTGTCAACGCGGTTTTTTATACAAGCCGTGTCAAAACGCCTATCAGCTTAATAAAATAAAGCCGTACTTTGGCTATTGTGGTAATATTTTAAGTTTTTCTTGACGAAACTCCAAGGATGTTATATTATTGTAGCAATCACCCACGCGGTGGGTGCCTGCGGTGCAGGAATGGGAAATTTGTGTGCGTGTATAAATATGCAAGTGGAGAGGGGTCTGCCGATGTATTACCCGGACGTACCGGCACTGGAGCCGGAAGAACTGGAACTGCTCTGCCATGAATATGTAGAGCATAATGCCACGCTGGACCCGCATTTGGCGGACCAGATGGGCGTCAAGCGTGGCCTGCGCAACCTGGACGGCACTGGTGTGCTGGCCGGTATCACCAACGTATCCAACGTTGTTGGCTATGACAAAAAGGAAGACGGCACCATCGTGCCCATCCCCGGCCGCTTGATCTACCGCGGCATCGATTTGGATGCCCTGGCCGCCGAGGCCGACGCCAACGACCGCTTTATGTTTGAGGAAGTGGTCTGGCTGCTGCTGTTCGGCTCTCTGCCCACACGGGACCAGTATGCCAAGTTCCGCAAACTGCTGGAGAACCACCGCGAACTGCCCCGCGGCTTTGCCGACGATATGATCTTGAACTCGCCTTCGCCCAACCTGATGAACAAGATGGCGCGAAGCGTGCTGGCCATGTACAGCTACGATGAACACGCCGAGGACCTGAGCCTGCCCAACATCCTGCGGCAGAGCATCAACCTGATCGCCGAGCTGCCCACCATGATGGTGAACGCTTACCAGATCAAGCGCCGCGTCTACGACCGCAACAGCATGTACTTCCACCTGCCCACCGCGGGACAGAGCACGGCCGAACATATCCTGTCCACCTACCGTGCCGACCAGAAGTTCACCCACGAGGAAGCCCGCCTGCTGGACCTGTGTCTGCTGGTGCATGCGGACCACGGCGGCGGTAACTGCTCGACCTTTACCTGCCGCGTGCTGTCCAGCTCCGGCACCGACACCTACGCGGCCATCTCGGCGGCCATCGGCGCGCTGAAAGGCCCCAAGCACGGCGGTGCCAACCTGAAGGTCATGCACCAGCTGGACTACATTTTGGAAAATGTGGAGGATCCCACCAACGACGACGAGGTGCGGGAGTTCCTGCGCAAGATCATCCGCAAAGAGCGCGGCGACGGCAGCGGCCTGATCTACGGCATGGGCCACGCCGTGTACACCCTGAGCGACCCGCGTGCCCAAATTTTGAAAACACACGCCAAGAGCCTCGCCTACCAAAAAGGCTACGACGAGGAGTACGAGATGCTGTGCAGCATCGAGCGCCTGGCCCCCCAGGTATTTGCCGAGGAAAAGCACGGCCCCAAAAAGGTCTGCGCCAACGTGGACCTGTTCAGCGGCCTGATCTACCGCATGCTGGGCATCAGCGAGGATCTGTTCACCCCGCTGTTCGCCATTGCCCGTGTACCCGGCTGGTGTGCCCACCGCGTGGAAGAGGTGGAGTTCGCCAACCGCATCATCCGCCCCGCGTACAAGTATGTCGGCCAGCCGCTGGATTACCTGCCGCTGGAAGAACGGTAATTTATACAAAAATAGCGAGTACCCGTTTTCTTTCGGGTACTCGCTTTTTATTGTTATTGCGCATGTTTGTAGGGGTCGATGCTCGTATTGCGGGGTCGCGTAGCGATCAATGCCCCAGTGGGGCATTGAACCGCACGAGCGGGCCAGCTATGCTGGCTGGCGGGCATAGTTTTTGCCCGACAAGCGGACCCGCGGGCGGATGCAAGCATCCGCCCCTACAGAACACTCACACAAACACCACCTGCACCAGCACCATATACAGTGCCGTCCCGGCGGCAATACTTAATAAGGTATTCTTTTTCCAGCAATGCAAACCCACCACCGCGGCGGCGGCGATCAGTTCCGGCAGGCCGTGGGTGGGGCCGAGTAAGTCCACGCCCCGCAGGCAGTAGACCACCAGCATAGCCATAATGGCGCAGGGCAGCACCCCGGCCAGGTAGGTGATGAACCGGGGCGTGGGCCGCCCGCTGCCAAACACCAGAAACGGCAGAAACCGAATCAGCATCGTGACAGCAGCCACCACGGCCACTAACGCCATACCGTGAAGATCAATCGACATGGGCGGCTTCCTCCTTTTGCGCACGTTTTTCCATGGGGTCGCGCAGCAGTGTCAGTGCCGCCGTGATGCCCAGCATGGACGGGATCAGGAAGTTGCTGCTGCCGAAAATGACCAGGCAGATCAGCGAAACGCCCAGCCCCAGCACGAGGTAACCCGCCATAATGGGCAAGGTACGCGCAAACGCGTAGCGGAGTGTTTTCATCATTTTCCCCTTTAGCCTACTGAAGTGCTGGGTTAGTATAACATAGTTTTTGCACTTTAGCAAGTAAGGGACGCTTTGCCAATGCGCCAGGCGCGGGAGGATGCTTATGGCAACACCGCACAATTCCCGCCTGACGGCTTAAGCACCGCTCCGGCGGCTGCGGCACGGCATCTGCGTTGCCAAAATGCTCGATAAGACTCCAGTATTATCTGCGCTTTTGGCTTAGCATCTGCCGCACCTCGCTCGCCGTATCGGCACTTAGAATTATGCGGTATTGCCTTATCCCTTTTTTATTGCCCCGCTCTCAACGTTCTGCGCCGAAACTCTGTCGGCCCGCATCCATACAACTGCCGGAAGGAACGGGCAAAATAGCTGGAATCCTCGAAGCCGCATTGGGCGGCGATGGCGGTTACCTGCAGGGTGGTGCCGCACAGCAGCTCGGCGGCGCGCTGCAGGCGCTGGCCGCGCAGGTACTGGTTGGGCGTGGTGCCGATCATATCATGGAAGCACCGCAGGCACTCGCTGGGGCTGATGGACGCGCTGGCAGCAATCTGCTCCACGGTCAGGTCCTCGGCGTAGTGGGTCTGCACAAATTGCAGCATCGTTTTAATGCGGTCGGCGCTGCGCAGCGCCTTTTTGGGCACGGCGCGCGTGGCGGGGGCGCGGGTAACCAGCAGGTACATCATCTCGGAAAGCGCAGCCCGCGTCTTGAACTCGTACCCCGGTATCTCGTTGACCACGGCACGGAACGCCCGCTCCATGCAGTCCATGGCTTCCCGCTGCCAATCCACGCTGCGGCGCAGCACGGCGCAGGGGCGGCTGGGGTCGGTCAGCAGCGGCTGCAGATATTTTTGCCAAAACACGCTGTCCGGGCTGCCGCCCACCAGCCGGGGATGGAATACCACGCTGTGCAGCCGGCAGCGCCCGACGGCCAGCGGCCAGTCGGCATGCAGCACCCCGGCATTGATGAACAAGCCGTCCCCCTCGGCCAGCGTGTACTTTTCCCCGGCTGCAGCGGCCAGCACGCCGCCCTCGCTGGCAATCAGCAGTTCCAGCTCCTCATGCCAGTGCCAGGGTACGGGGGCAGCTTCCAGATCGTCGTGGTAGCAGGCGATGGGAAACGCCGCGGTGCCGTGGACGGTCAGTTCCCGCCCAGCGGAATCGGTCTCGGTATTGCAGGCGGACAAGGCCATGGCAAATCCTCCTTTTTTGGCGAAATAATCCTGCCTATTTGGCGAAATAATACGATACATCCGTCAACTTTGATGATATAATCATAGGGCAAGTAAAAACGCCTGTCAAGGAGAAAATTTTATGGTATCCCTGCTTTTACCCGTAATTTATTTAGCTTTTATCAGCCTGGGCCTGCCGGATGCCCTGCTGGGTGCGGCCTGGCCCAGCATGTACCTGGGCTTGGGCGCGGGCCTGTCCTGGGCGGGCATGATCTCCATGATCATCTCCGCCGGTACAGTAGTGTCCAGCCTGGCCAGCGACGCCCTTACCGCCCGGCTTGGCCCCGGCAGGGTCACGGCCATCAGCGTGGGCACGACGGCCGCAGCGCTGTTTGGCTTTTCCACCTGCACGGCGTTCTGGCAGCTTTGTCTGTGGGCCGTGCCCTACGGCCTGGGCGCGGGCAGCGTAGATGCCGCCCTCAACAACTACGTTGCCCTGCATTACGAGAGCCGCCACATGAGCTGGCTGCACTGCATGTGGGGCCTGGGCGCCAGCGGCGGGCCGGTCATTATGGGCTGGGCGCTGGCCCACAGCGGTTGGCAGAGCGGCTACCGCATTATTTCTGTGCTGCAGGTGGTGCTGACGGCCATCATCATTTTCAGCCTGCCGCTGTGGAAAAAACCGGGCGAGGAGACCGGCGAGGAAATCGCCCGCGAGCACCGCACCCTGCCCCAGCTGATGCGGGTGCCCGGCGTGCCCGAGGTCATGGCGATGTTCGCCTGCTACTCGGTAGTCGAGACTACGGCAGGCATGTGGGCGTCCAGCTATTGCACGCTTCAGCGCGGTATCGACGCTGGTACTGCCGCCAGCTGGGCCAGCCTGTTTTACGTGGGCATCACGGTGGGGCGGTTTTTAAGCGGTTTTATCGCTATGAAACTCAACGACCACCAGATGATCAACCTGGGGTTTGTGCTGGTGGCGCTGGGCATCTTGCCCATTCTGCTGCCGCTGGGCAGCGCTGCGCTGGTGACTGGGCTGGTTACGGTGGGCCTGGGCTGTGCGCCTATTTATCCCAGCGTTATCCACGAAACACCGTTGAATTTCGGCCGCAACTTAAGCATGGCCCTGACCGGCGTGCAGATGGCCGCTGCCTATGTGGGCAATGTGGTGTTCCCGCCGCTGTTCGGGCTGCTGGCGCAATATATCAGCATCAGCCTGTACCCATGGTATCTGCTGGCCGCGCTGGTGCTGATGGCCGTTATGTCCCGCGCCTTGCACCGCAAGACTGCTGCCAAACGTGCCGCCAACGGATATTGAAAAATTTCGATTTTTTGCCAGAGGAAATGCCCGATTTCGCGTTTCCTCCGGCTTTTTTTCGTTTACATCTGTGTTTACATCTACTATAATATAAAATGTAAATTTTTATGCTAGGAGGTGCCCTATGGAAAAGTGCAGCTTATGCGGCGGCAAAATCGTGAACCATCGGTGCGTGGATTGCGGTATGCCGTACCCGGAAAAACCGCACTACACCCTGCGCAGTGAAACCGCCCACACCCATAACGTCAACGGCGAGGAAGTGCTGCACCGCGTGCGCAGCGCCGCAGGCAAGGACCCCGTCTATACCTGCGATGCCGAGGACGAGCAGGACCGCATCGACCTGGAAGGCGCACGCCCCCACCTGCATGCCCCGGCCCGGCAGCTGAACCAGACGTGCCGTCCGGCCCGGGACAAGCGGCGCGGCGGCTGGCTGGTCACGCTCATCATCTTTGGTCTGGCGCTGCTGCCTATGCTGTTCAACCTGTCCGAGCGAGTATTTTACAGTTTGGCGGACCTGGGCGGACACAGCAGCTATGCGGAAACCGAAGCGCCCGAAGCAAGCCTCAATGCCGAAGCCCCCGCCGTGGATATGACCGGCGTCAACCCCTACGAGGGGATGGACTGGGGCCTGCCCACTGCGGGCGGCGGCTTTGGCTGCATTCTGGAGCCGGGTTACTACACTATCGGCCAGCAGATCCCCGAGGGCGTTTACACCATCACCCCCGATGACGGCAGCTCGCTGACGATGACCCACGACGACGAGGCCCACGACCGCTGGTACCAGACCACCATGCTCAGCTGCCCCGAAGGCGGGGAGCCCGAACTGGTGCTGACCAACGTGCAGCTGGCGGCAGGCGGCACCCTGTGGGTGGAGGGCAGCGGCACCCTGACGCTGGAAAGCGGCAACGCCCAGCTGGACACCCAGGCTGAACCCCAGGGAAACCCGGCGGGCGAGTCTTTCGAGCTGTGCGCCTGGGGAGATGACATTCAAGCCTACACTGTGGGGCAGGAGATCCCGGCGGGTGTGTATGACGTGAACTGGAACCAGGGCAGCGGCTTCCTGGGCTGGGATACACAAGGCTCGTACCACCTGACCTATTACGGCGGGGACGGGTTCAACGGCACGGTCGTTTTCCACAGCCTGCCCTTGACCGAGGGCGACACCCTGACGCTGGAATGCTATTCCAACGAGGATTGCATCCTTTGGCTGACCCCGGTTGCGGAAATTTACGGGTAAAAAAGCAGCATGCCGCTGCAAATGGCCCCCTCTGCGAGGGTAACTCCCCACACCGTGGGGAGATGTCGCGCAGCGACAGAGGGGCCGGTTGCGTAAGCAATCCCGCGAAGCGGGTGGAGGAGAGACAAAGAAATTAGCAGCAGCTAAACAGATGGTTTCTCCCTCAGTCTGCGCTTCGCGCAGCCAGCTCCCTCCCAGAGGGAGCCAAAAAAGGTTACTTGAGGAGTATCTATGGTTTTCAATTCGGCACAATTTTTGTTGTTTCTGCCGCTGGCGGCGCTGGGGTATTTTGCGGTGCCCCAAAAGGCCCGGCGGCCCTGGCTGCTGCTGGCCTGCTATTTCTTCTATTTCTGCTGGAACCCGGCCCATGTCCCGGTACTGGCGTTCGTCACCGCCGTGGGCTATCTCGGCGGCCGCCTGCTGGAGGGCAAGCCCCGCAAGGGTGTGCTGGCGGCGGGCATCCTACTGGCCCTGGCCCCGCTGATCGGATTCAAATATCTGGGCTTTCTCACAAAATCCGTGCTGTCGGTGCTGGCACATCTGGGCGTGCAGATCGCTCCGCCTGCGTTCGACTTCCTGCTGCCCATGGGCATCTCCTTTTACACGCTGCAAACTGTGGGCTACCTGGTGGATACCTACCGGGGCGAAAAGGCCGAGCATAATCTGCTGGATTTTGCGTTGTTTGTCGGTTTCTTCCCGCAGATGGTCTCCGGCCCCATCAGCCGGGGCAACAGGCTTTTGCCCCAGCTTTCGGCGGCCAAGCGCCCCGCCTTTGACGACCTGCAGGACGGTGTGCTGCTGCTAATCTGGGGTTACTTCCTCAAAATCGTGGTGGCGGACCGCGCCGCGCTGTTTGTGGCGGCAGTCTATGCACCGGAAAGCGAGTACGAGGGCTGGTTTTACATCGTGGCCACGCTGCTGTTCTGCCTGCAGCTCTATGGCGATTTCGGCGGCTGCTCGGTCATGGCTATGGGCACGGCCAAGATCTTGGGCATCGACCTCATCGATAACTTCAATGCGCCATATTTTTCCCAATCTATCGCTGAATTTTGGCGGCAGTGGCACATTTCGCTGTCCACCTGGTTCCGGGATTATCTCTACATCCCCCTGGGCGGCAACCGCAAGGGCACGCTGCGCAAATATTTAAACGTGCTGGTCACCTTTGCCGTCAGCGGCCTGTGGCACGGCGCCCAGTGGAACTATATGGCCTGGGGCCTGCTGAACGGTCTGTACCAGGTCATCGGCGCGGCGCTGATGCCGCTGCGCACGGCAGTGGTGCGCGCGCTGCACATCGACCCCAAGTCCCTCCCCCACAAGCTGCTGCGGGTGGTGGTCACCTTTGTGCTGTTCAGCTCCACGATGGTGTTCTTCCGCGCTTACCGCCTGATGGATGCGGTGCGCATCTTCATCAGCATGCTGACCGTACATAACTTTGAGATCTTCACCGATGGTTCGATCTTTGCCTGTGGCATCGACGCCTTTAACTTTGCGCTGCTGGGCATCTATGTGCCGGTCATCTTTGCCGCCGATGTCTGCAAGTACAAGCGGATAAAAGTGCGCTCTGTCATCGAAAAACAGCACTGGCTCTGTCAGTCAGCCGTGGTGGCGCTGGGTGTGCTGACGGTGCTGCTGCTGGGTGTTTACGGTCCTGGCTTCGAGGCATCCAATTTCATCTATTCGCAATTTTAAGGGAGGGGAGCAGAAAGTATGGCTAAAAAATTGGCAGCGATCCTGCTCTGCGTGGTGCTTATCTTCGTCGGTGTGCTGGCGTTGGGGCATCTGACCCGGCCCCTGGGCGACGATGTGGCCATCGCCAACGTGGAAAACTTCCACAAACTGCCGGAAAATTCCATCGACGTCATCGTTTACGGTTCCAGCCATGCCTGGCGCAACGTGAACGCCGACGAGATGTACGACAAGTACGGCATCGGCGCCTACAATTACGCCGCCAATTGGCAGCACCTGGACACCACCTGGCTGTTTGTCCACGACTCGCTGGCGACCCAGACGCCCAAGGTGGCGCTGATCGAGGGCATGCACATCAACAGCAACGAGTTTGACACCGACATGGACGGCGAGATCTACTACACCACGCCCATCCCGGAGTCGAAATACAAGCGTGCCTACCTGAAAATGTGCTTTGAAAATCATATAGAGCGGTACATTTCCTACTATTTCCCGCTGGTGGCCTATCATGAAAATAAAAACGCCCTGACGGCGGAAAGCTTCGGCAGGACGTCTAACAGTATCGATTTTATGGACACGATGGGCTTCTACCCCCGCGACGGCGTGTTCGTGGCCGACGTCAAGGATTGGACCGAGATGGAGAATTGGGTCATCGGAGACCGCTCTCTGGAGCTGATGGACGACATGGTGGCGGCCCTGCAGGAAAAAGGCTGCCAGGTGGTGTTCTGGGTGGCCCCCTGGTCCACCGAGGAGTACCAGTATTTCAACGTGCTGCAGGAATATTGCGAGGAGCACAACTGCGGCTACCTCAACATGTTTGAGCACATGGAGGACGCCGGCATCAGCGCCGAGACGGATTTCTGCGACCCGCACCACCTGAACGTAAGCGGCGCCACCAAAATGGCGGACTACCTGGGCGCCTATTTAAAGGAAAACTACGACCTGACCGATTGGCGGGAGGTACCCGGCAATTTGTGGGAGAATCATAGCTAACGCTGCGGTTTGTTTTGTTGGTTTTAATATGCAGCCTGACCGGCCCTGCCTACCTTGCGGCAGGGCCTTTTTCAACGGCAAGATGCCGTAATAAAAAAGAGGAACCGCATGGTGGTCCCCCTTGGCAGCATGAACTTATAAATCAAAAATTAAAAGTAGCACTTAATCTGGAACTTATCTGCCGGGGCAGCCTCCTCAACCACCAGCTTCTCATGGTTGAAATCAAACTTCACGCTCTTGCAGTCGTCGGTGTTGCGGGTCAGGCGCAGCAGCTGGTCTACGCGCTTCTGCTCGTCTTTGGTGTAGAACAGGTAGCTTGCGCCCTGCTTGCGGGCGCGGCCCGTGCGGCCAATGCGGTGGGTGTAGTGCTCGTTTTCCTCCGGCACGTCGTAGTTGATGACGGCGTCCACGTCCGAAACATCAATGCCACGGGCGGCCACGTCGGTGGCCACCAGCACGCTGATCTCACCGGCCTTGAACCGCGTCATAATGCGGTTGCGCTCTGCCTGGGACAGGTCGCCGTGCAGGCAGTCCACGTTAAAGTTCAGGCGCGCCAGCTGGTTGGCCAGCATGCCGGTGTTGTACTTGGTGTTGCAGAAGATCATCACCCGCTTGTACCCCTCGCTGATGATGATCTGCGCGGCGTCGGCCAGCTTGTCGCGGCCGGTGGTCAGCAGTTTATATTGGGCAATTTTCGGGCTGGAATCTTCCACCGGCTGTACGCTGACCTCGGCGGCGTTGTGCTGGTACAGCCAGCCGATGTCCAGCACCTCGCGGCTGATGGTGGCCGAGAACATCGAAAGGCTCTTGCGGTTCTTCATTGTGTCGATGATCTGCTTGACATCCTTGTAGAAGCCCATGTTCAGCATCTCGTCGGCCTCGTCCAGCACGATGGTCTCCACGTGGGAAACATCGATGGCGTGGTGGCGATAGTGGTCCATCAGGCGGCCGGGGGTGGCGACTACGATCTGGCAGCCCGCTTTCAGCTGGCGCTGCTGCTTGTCCAGCCCGGCGCCGCCGTATACGCAGACGATCTTGATGTCCGGCAGGAACTGCGCCAGGTTTTGCAGGTCCTGGGCGATCTGCTGGGCCAGCTCGCGGGTGGGGCTCAGGATGACAGCCTGGGGCTTCAGGCTGGCGGGGTCCACCTTGGACAGGATGGGGATGCCGAACGCCACGGTTTTGCCGGTGCCGGTGGGGGCCTTGGCAATCATATCGTGGCCGTCCAGCATCAGCGGGATGGCCTTCTCCTGGATCTCGGTCATTTCGGTAAAGCCCATGGCCTGCGTAGCCTGCAGGATCTCGGGCGCAACGCGGGTAAGTTCCGTAAACTGCATGTTTGTACTGCCTTTCGTCTGTTTTACACTTATTTTTTATTATAACAGGCTTTGCAATGCGCTGCAAGATGGGGACACGCAAAAAGGCCTCCTCCGGGAGCAATGTCACTCAGTTAAACAAACAAATCCCTCTATACCAACGCAAGTGAACTGCACCCCATTTGTTAGACAGTATGATATACTATCTAACAGATGGGGTGA
>ERZ826242.1735-NODE-1735-length-21983-cov-24.435151_pt1 | contig 21983 bp, 19 predicted proteins | sample MGYA00519871_ERZ826242 | MGnify/ENA primary metagenome ERZ826242 (study PRJEB31778, sample SAMEA3449226) | human gut metagenome | biome: human gut; feature: human-associated habitat; material: faeces | place: United Kingdom | collected 2010/2012 ...
TATCATGAGGAAATCCGTGGGACAGAGAATACCGGAAAAAGAAATCGCTAACTTCCAGTTTGTCAAGCTGAACACAAAAACCGAACACCGAAAAACTGACCGTTGACCCGCGCCGTGTGCGTACAGTCAGCGGTCTTTTTTATCCCCAAAATCAAAAAAGTCTATCGCAATGACAAAAGAGAAAGCCATTTTCTCCGTCCAGTGATATTGTGCATTGATTTGAGGGAGACTTTTTGAGAAAACAGGAGGATCGTTGCAGTTCAAAGGAAGTGAGCTGTTTGCCATACTTCAGAATTCTCTTTTCCGAGTCTCCTATCTGCCCTATTTGAAACTGCAACGACTGTTTGCTGTAATTCATCTCTCCCCTCCGTGTAATAGGGTATCTGAAAAGGTCTACCTTTTCGGCGTTACCAACAGGCAGACAATCGGGATATGATTTTGTGTCCGAAAAAGTTATTTTGTCATTTTTGGATATGTCCGAAAAAGGCATGAGCTTTTGAAACGGAAAAGGAGATGAAAACAAGGTGAAAAAGACATACGGCTATGCCCGTGTATCCACGAGAGAACAACATCTGGATCGCCAGCTAAAAGCCCTCATGGATGCCGGCGTGGAGGAGCGGGATATCATTACGGACAAGGTAAGCGGCCAGGATTTGGAGCGTGAGGGGTACCGGTCGCTGAAGAATCACTTTCTCCGCGACGGAGATACCCTGATTGTTAAATCGCTGGATCGACTCAGTCGGAGAAAGATTGACATCAAGAAAGAGCTGGAATACTTCCGGGGGCATCACATTCGGATCAAAATCCTTGACATCCCGACTACCATGGTGGATCTTCCTGAGGAGCAGGACTGGATTTTTGAGATGATAAACAACATTCTGATTGAAGTGCTTGCGAGTATTGCTGAACAGGAGCGTATCACAACAAAGCGGCGACAGTCTGAAGGGATCGCCATTGCAAAAGAGGCGGGGAAGCATTTGGGGCGCCCAATGATAGACTTTCCGCCAAACTGGAATCAATTCTATTCAGACTGGAAGGCCGGTACGATTACGGCAGTTGCTGCAATGCGCCAGCTCGGCCTAAAGAGGAGCACATTTTACCGATTAGTGAAGCAGCAGGAGGAAAAACATGAAACTGAAAAATAAATTGTTATTAGGCGGCCTCACAGCCGTTCTTCTCGCAGTTATGTCGTTTTCTGCATGGAAGATATGGGTGATTAGATCCGAGTATCACACCGGTGAATCTGCTTACGAGGATATCAGTCACATGATTTTGCTTCCACAGAAAACTGCTGAACCACAGCCACCCGTTATCAACAAGCCAGCCGGGGCAGAAACACTTCCTGATGAGGACGACGCGATTTGGCCTGAGGTGGATTTTGCTGTACTGCGTGAGATCAACCCTGACATCGTTGCCTGGATCTACATTGAAGGAACGAAGATCAACTATCCGATTGTACAGGGAGGGGATAACAGCTATTATTTGAAGCACCTGTTCAGCGGCGAGTGGAATGGATCCGGCTGTATATTCCTGGACTTCCGAAACGACGCAAGCTTTGCCGACCGACATTCCATTATTTACGGACATCATATGAAGAACGGCACAATGTTTACAGGCATTGATAAATATAAAAAGCAGGAATTCTTTGACGAGCATCCGGTTGCGCTACTGATAACACCGGACAAAAACTATAAAGTAGATTTCTTCGCGGGGTATGTTGCCGCACCACAGGACGATGCGTGGGAAATTGGTTTTACGGAAGCGGAATTTGAAGTCTGGCTTCAGAATGCGGCTGACCGTTCCTGCTTCACCAGCGAGATTGCGCCGAATATCTCTGATCACATTCTAACGCTCTCTACCTGTAGCTATGAGTTTGATGATGCCCGTTTTGTGCTGGCAGGGGTGCTTCGATGAAAAACGCTTGTGCCGGAGAAGACACCACTGTCTGGCAGAGCAACATCTGAGAAAAAACATCGAAGCAATCAGCTCAAGCCGTAATAAACTCAAAAACCTCTTGAAAATGTGCCATCTTTTTCATATAATAAAACTGTCTCTTCTGTTGGGAGAGGAAGAAATGTGCGTTTTAAAAGCGTATCCACACAGCGTCTGACTTAAAACTGCCGTGTAGAAGCAGCCGCGGAAAACGCGGAGAAACAAGATCAAACGCGGAGGCGGTTCCAGATGGAGAGGCGCTTACGTATCTCAGCACATATTCCATTGCAACCCCTGTCAAGAATCTCCGCGGCGAAAGAGAAGAGTTGCGCAAAAGGGCTTTTTGACGAAAAGTATAACAATAATCCAAAGTATTCGTTGATAGAAGGGAGGCTGCTGCCATGTTTATCATTTATCTTATCCGGTTTAGCTTTGTGCGAATGCAATATTGGTGTAGCCTCCTCAGTAGGAGTTGTCAAAACCAAATTAGGATTAGCGGCGCATAAGCTAGACCGAGCGGTCTGCTTGTGCGATTTTCTTTTTTTAGGGCATGAAGTGAATTGGGAAATTTGGATCTTTCGTCATAACGGAAAAACACGAACCTTTTTACGATGGTTCTTTGTTTACCAATTGATATCAGGCAGTGCGAAGGAGGCAGGAGATGTAGGCGGTATCATAACATGAGATGCCTATAGAAAAGACGGCGGTGTATTCGGGGTACTTATCCTTGTCCATTTATTGTTTTCAGAAAACAATAATGACGGGCGCATAGGACGGCACTTAGAGAATCTCCTCTGTATTAATAAAGAAGGCGGCAAGAGCCCTCCTGCTCCGTTCAAGCCTGTGTTTTCTCGCTCCTTTGAGATAATGAGAATGTGCGGCCGTACAGGATAGAGCAAGGAGGTTTTTTAATGAAAATTGCCATCGGAATGATTGTGCGGAATCTTATATCTGCGCATCCGCTGACAGACTTTCTGGATAATGCCGAGAAGTATGACCACCCGATTGAACGCGTGATTGTCGTATACTCTCATGAGGCTGATCCGGAGGCGATTCAAGAATTGCAGCGCAGGACGAAGGTTTCTCTGATCCGGCTTCAAAGCTACGAAAGGGCGCATATGATTTTGAAGCAGCTCGGCGTTCGCTTCTCATCCATTCAGCAGCTCTTGTTCTGCCCGTTGATTGATACGCACGGACTGATTCCTTATGGCTTTAATCGGAACCATGTGTTGATGGAAGCGCTGTTCACAGGCGTGGACTATCTGATTTTTGTGGACTCGGATGTGCAGCCTAGCGTGTTGCATCGAACACCTGACGGAGAGGTTGGGTTTGAGGAGGTAGACTTTTTCGGAGCGCATCTATACGGGATGTCTCTGGGGGCGACCATCACCAGCAGTGATTACAGCGGATACAACATCCTGCCTCCGGCTTCCTTTGAGGGAATGACAGCCCTGCTATGGGGCCTCCACAAGGAGGATATGGCGGAGTTTTGGCAGAGCAGCGAGGTTCACGGCGGGCTTATTGTACAGGAAGCAGGAACACCTGAGCTGCAGCCCACCACAAAGGTTCTGGGTGGAAACATGGGAATCCGCATGAGCGCATTGACGACACTGCCGCCGTTTTTTTCGCCTTACTATTTTTACAATAAGACTCCGCTCCTCGCCAGAGGTGAGGATACGCTCATGGGACTGGCGGCATCCCGAAGTCAGATCAAATGTCTGGATATCCAAACGCCTATCTTCCATGATACTTATGGGGATTACCCCAAGATTCCGGATCTCAAAAATGACAGCAGTGTTCGGGACAGGCTCTACTATGCCTGTACGGGCTGGATCGGCCGCAATGTGTTTCTCCGCTGGAAGACGGGGCATGCGCCCACGGAGTTTTTCGAGAGAGGCCGGAGGCTGTCGAATGGAGCGAAAGCACTGTACCGCTATACAAACGACAGGCGCTTCTTATATCTTCCGGATATCCAGTCCGCAGCGGAAGCGTGGCTGCCGGATATGGTGAAACAGCATCAAAAGACGAAGGAGGCATGGACCGAGTTAACAGAAAGGTGGTTTAGACGATGAAAGTATTGCTGATCAATCATTTCCCGCTGGAAGGATCGGGCAGCGGCACCTACACCAAAAATATTGCGCTGCATCTGCGCAAGCGCGGGCATGAGGTTGCGGTCATTTTTCCTGAAAACCAGCCGTTCCCTATGCTGCCCGGGATCCAAATGCACCCGGTGATGTTTTCAAAGGGTAAAGTGCAGAGAGATGAGCTCCCCTTTAATTTTCCTTGCTTCACCACACATCCCCAAAGCCGGACTACATTTGCGGACTTAGGTGTCGGGCAGCTTACACGGTATCTTGCAGCCTTCTCCGCTGCCTTGAGACAGGCATTGCAAGAGTTTCACCCAGATATCATTCATGCACAGCACGCATGGTGCCTTTCTTGGCTGGCTTCCATGTGCAGCCTTCCTCTGGTCATAACCATACATGGGACAGAGCTGATGGGCTGCCAAAAGTGGCCTGCCTTTCGGAGCTTTGCTGAAGAGGCCGTCGCGGGAAGCGCGAAAGTGCTTGCCATCTCCGCAGACAATCGGGACCTTGCTATTGAGCAGCTTCCTATGGCGACGGATAAGCTTCTGCTGCTGCCCAACGGATACAATGAGGACATTTTCTATCGGGAAGAAGTGGACAGGGAAACGCTTTTCGATTCACTCGGACTTTCTTATCGCGGAGAGTATGTCATTCTATTTGTTGGGAAGCTTGCAGCATTTAAGGGTGTGGACACGTTGTTGCGCACGGCGCGCCGCTATGAGTGGCTGGCGGATCGGGAGTTCATCACGCTGATTGCCGGCGATGGCGAGGAGCGGGAGAGCTTGTCAGAGCTGCACAAGCAGCTTGGCCTGAGGAACACCTTCTTCCTTGGCAACCAGAAGCAGGACGAGCTGCGGCGGCTCTACAATGCGGCGGATGTTTTTGTAATGCCCTCCCGCCGTGAGCCATTCGGCCTTGTTGCCTTGGAGGCGATGGCCTGCGGACTGCCTGTTGTAGGCTCCAATGAAGGCGGTCTGCCGGAGTTTATTAACAGTCAAGTGGGAACATTGGTCTCTCCGGAGGACGAGGATTCTTTCTGCGCTGCGATTTTGAATGAACTGACGAGACATCATACAGAGCCGGAGCGGCGTGACATCATCGCACACTATGCCAGCAGCAATTTTGCGCAGGCACAGTTCGTGGCAAAGCTGGAGCAGGTCTATCAACGCGCTGTAAGAGATTTTTCGGGCTAAGGAGGGCGAGCCGTATGAGGAAAACCATGATAATCCCCACCTACTGGTGCCGCAAAACAGGCGACCCTTGGCAGGAGGGCGATGCCGTCTATGACCATCCCACTCCGGTGGATCAGGAGGGAACGCTGGAGCGCACCTTAGTCAGCATGAAGCAGTTCCATGAAAAAGACTTCAAGCTGGTGATTCTGATTTGCCCCACCACCCCGGAGGTAGAGACGGCGGCCTATGAGCAGGTGCTCCGTATCGTGGTCCGGGCGCAGCTGAATGCGGAGACATACCTGTTCACTGCGGGAGATTTGCGTGAGATAACTGAAATCTTGAGAAAAGCCGGACTGAACGATCGGGGAGTCCAGCTCCTGTCCATGTTCGGATACTCAAACGTGCGCAATATATGCCTATTGGCCGCCTCTACCCTGACGGCGGACGCTGCTTTGCTCATCGACGATGACGAGGTCTTCGAGCTGCCGGACTTTGTGCCGCGCTCACTTGAATTTTTGGGCAGAAGAGTCTACGGAGACATCGTGCACGGCGTTGCCGGCTACTACCTAAACAGCAAGGGCCAATACTACGATGATGTGATTCCGGAGCCGTGGATGACCTATTGGGACCGCTTCGGCTGCAAGGCGCGAGCCTTTGACCAGATCATCGGCAGCGGGCCGCGGCTCAAGCGCACACCTTTTGCCTTCGGCGGCGCCATGATTCTGCACAGAGAGCTTTTCGAGTGTGTCCCCTTTGATCCCCTTGTAACCCGGGGTGAGGATGTGGATTATCTTATAAACAGTCGGATCTTCGGTTTCAGCTTCTTTCTGGATAATACCCTATCCATCAAGCATCTGCCTCAGCCAAAGTCTCACCCACAGTGGAAGCGTCTGCGGGAGGATATTTACCGTTTTGTATATCAGCGCGCCAAAATGCAGTCTCAGCGCAAAACTGGGAATCTTGTCCATGTCAGTCCAGAGGACTTTGACCCCTATCCCGGGGAATTTCTCAAGCCGGATCTGGACGAGAAGATCTATCGAAGCAGCATGATGCTCTCATCGCAGTACCTTGCAAATAACGATCCTGATGCCGCTATGGAAGCCATGCGGAACATCTATGTTGCCAAGCACAATGCCCCGCCCGCCTTTGATGCCTTCCGTGCCTATCTGGACACCCAAACACAATGGGAGAGGCTCATCCGCCTTGTACGGCAGGAACGATACGTCGTCCGCGCCGTGCTGGAGAGGCACAATATTTCCGCACCGGAGATTCATCTCGACAAGGAGCACCGCCGAAGACTCACCCGGGAGGAGCTTCTGGCTGTATTGGCGAAGCTTCCGATATTTTCTGTTTTTACTGAGCAAGAGCATGCGGTTTTCTTTGATTACTGCCATGTAAAAACCTACTATGAGCATGAAACCGTATTCACCAGCGGCGACTACAATGAGGAGGTCTGTCTTGTTCTCAAGGGCAAGCTGCGGCTTGTTGCCAACCGGGAAGCAAACAGCTGCTCCGCGCCGCTGGAGATTGCGTATCTCACGCCGGGCAGCTTCCTGGGAGAAAATTGCCTTTCCCACAGTGTGTTCCGTCTCAGCGGGACGGCGGCAGAGTTCACTGAGCTGCTGTGCATCTCCAGAGGGCGGCTGAAGGCTCTGCTGGAGGAGCATCCCGCCATCGGTGTCAAGTTACTCCAGTGCTTCCTCGCCAGCCTGTCCGAGAAGATCATGCGCTCCAACGAGCTGCGGAAGGAAGCGGCAGCGTATGACCATAATGCGGTCAACGGGATTTTGGAGGAATGAGCACGGGCGCTTCTGCCAGCAAATGAAACGCCGGAGCGCTGGGCGCGCCGCACTTGATCGGTACAACGGACGCAGGGAAGGTTCGATACTATAATACAATGAGATAAAACAAGGATATCTGGACATTGATGTGTATGATGCGGCACAGCAGCGTTTTCGCTTTCTGTTCCGCGAATTTGAAAGAAATCAGGATCACTGATAAAGCTCAAGGAGGGGAGGCAAAAGCATGCAATCCAATTGGAGTTCTAAACGGGATTGGCTTCTGTTCCGAAACAAGATTGCTGGATGGCAGGAGGCTTATATCGGGAGGCTGAACAAGGAATATATCGAATTGTTGAGTGGAGACGGTTCCGAAGCTGATAAGTTTTGGGAGTTATGCAAGCGCATCCGTGAGGATAGACGCTGTGCCGGCGTGCAGATCTCCATGAGAGGATCGGATCCTCTTCCAATTATCTGCCGTATGATCAATGAGGGAGTTATCACACTCGGCGATCTCGACGAGTTCAGTGACGAACTGCGGGAGGCGGTGGCGACAATTACGGAGCCACATAGGGACATATAAAAAGGAAATTTGATACATAAATCATCGACCCGTAGGCGCGATTGATGCCGCAATGCCCATAGGCCATATACACAGGGCAGTGGCTTTGCGCAGCAAGGTCGCTGCCCTGTCGTCATTTTATAAACCATGTTGAACAGGAGGCTTATTTATGACCTATCTGCTCTATATGAAGCGCTCATTCACGCGAAGCCCCCGCCGTCATGCGGTGCTGTTTGCGGTGCTGACCTGCGCGTTTCTGCTGCCGCTGCTAATTTCCATTTACCGGGATAGCAATGCCTGGGGCACGCGGCAATATCTTCTTGCCCGCTCTGCGGGTGAAACCTATCACATTGGGAACGCAGCGGAAGCGGATGTGCCTTATTTTGAGGGTATCCGCGGGCTGTCCGCGCCCGGTTATCGTGACGGCACCATATATCTGCATATTCTGTCGGACGAGGAATGGAGAAATGCGGAGAGCGTGACCGTTTATGAAAACGAGATCCGCAAGCGCATGGAAGCGTCTGGCAACGAAGCCCTGCTCCCGACTGCGTTCAGCTATGAATACGCCCACGGGATATCCACCGATCCGTCCCATCTTTCGGGGCAGCGAATCCTTCTGCTCGTCAATATGTTGATCATTCTGCTCTCGGTATCGGTGGTGCGTTCCGCTTACCGAAGCCACCTGAAGCGCTTTTCCTCTGACATTGGGACGCTCCGCGCCTGCGGAGCCAGCCGACGCCAGATCAGCGCCCTGTTTGCCGCGGAGCTTGCGGTGGTGTTTCTGCTCGCGGCGGCCTGCGCCGTGGTTATTTCTATCCTATTGCTGAAAACACTGTTCACGGCGTTCCTTGAGATCCGCCACGACAGCCTCGCGTGGCTGATCTTTCATGTGGAGCCGATGAATATTCTGCTCCATCTGGCGGTTTTCTTCGTTACACTGGGACTGTCGCTGGGCATGACCCTGCACCGATACAGCCGCGAGCCTGCGCGGGCGCTGCTGAACGACGCGGAAAATTTGCCGAAGGTCAAGCGCGGACGAAAGCCCATCAGACGGCGTTTCACCCCGGCGGCAACCCTCTGCGGCCTGTGGCGCAGCCGCACGAACCGCAGCCTCCGTTCCTGCCTTGCCGTTTCCGTTCCCGTCATGGCGGTTTTTCTGCTTCTGTTCAACATCCTCACGGTTGCCTTGCAGGTCACGGGCGCGGAGGAGAAATGGGGGTTGAAGGTTTCCCATTCCTCCCATGACGGAGAAGGATTCTCTGCGGAGGATATGGCGTATGTTTCCTCTATGGAGGGTGTGAAGCAGACGCGCCCCGTATATGAGCCGGACGGTTATATCCTGCTGCCGGAGTCCCCGGAGGAGGTGGAGACGCCGCTGCGTATCCGACCGTACAGCGGTCTTGGCGCGGCGTATCAGACGCTTTCCAAGTATGAGATCGCCGTCAGCCGCAAAGCGGAACGCGGCGTCGGGGATGTACTGCGGCTTTGCCGGTCGGAAGCGTATTACGATGGAAACGGGAGGATCAAGCAGCCCGCACCGGAGGATGTGACCGCACTGACGGTGGCTGCGCTGACGGACACAAAGCCGTCCGGATGGGCGCTGGATATCTATGTGAGCGATGAACTGTATGCGGACATCATCGCCTCAGAGCCGGCAACCGGCATCGAGATCGCCCTGACCGATCCTGCCATGAACGCGCAGGTGGAGACCGCCCTGCGGGTGCGCTTTGCAGGCGCGGAGTATGCTGTCACCAACCGCCAATCTGGGTCGGATTTCCTGCGGGAGATGTCCTCCGGCGTGTATCTGCTGCTGGGGTACATCTTTGCGGCGCTGTTCCTGCTCATCCTGCTGATCCTCTATGTCCGGCTCTGCGACTATATCGAGGGCAGCCGCCCGCTGATCCGCTCCCTTCACAGGCTGGGCGCGTCAAAGCGGACGCTGTACCGCTCCTATATCCGGCAGGACGGGATCTCCGCCGCCGCTGCCGTTGCCGCGCCGTTTCTGATCAGCCTTCCGCTGACGGCGCTGCTGTGCGTATGGCAGAAAGCCCCGCTGCACCTTGACGGCGGGATGGTCGCAGTATACGCGGCTCTGTCAGTGCTGCTGCTGTTTACCTACTGGCACCCCGTACACCGTTCACTCAAGCGCGTACTTCGTCCGCTATGACCATGCAGAAAGGAGATTTCCCGATGAATGCAGTGACTGTAAAAAATCTGACCAAGGTGTTCCGGCAGGGCGACGAGGATATCTACGCCGTGGATCATGTCAGCTTCACCGTTGCGCCGGGTGAAATGGTCGCCATCGTGGGGCAGTCCGGCTCCGGCAAGACCACCCTTCTGAACCTGATCGGCGGTATTGAGCATCCCACCTCCGGCAGCGTGGAGGTAGGCGGTGTGGACATCTGCTCAGCCGATGACGAGACGCTTTCCGGAATACGCAGACGGAAGCTTGGCTATATCTTTCAGGAATTCAACCTGATTCCCATTCTGACGGCGGAGGAGAATATCATCATGCCGTTGCTGCTGGACGGCAAAAAGCCGGATAAGGCAAAGCTGCGGGAGTTGGCGGGTTTTTTGGGCATTGAGAACCGCCTAAAGCACCTGCCGAGTGAGCTGTCCGGCGGACAGAAACAGCGCGTGGCCATCGCCCGCGCCCTGATAAACGACCCGGTGATTCTCCTTGCCGACGAGCCCACCGGAAATCTCGATAAGAAGGCGGCGGACGAGATCATGGAGCTGCTGCTCGCCGTCAACCGCCGCGGAAACACCGTGCTGCTGGTGACGCATGAGCAGCGGTACGCCGATCTGTGCGGAAGAAAGATCGAAATCAGCGATGGGAAGATTTGAACTTTCACCCCGATCAGAGCCGAGAAATCGGGCGAATAAATTTTACAAATGAAACGGAAAGAGGTGCTTAGAATGAAAAAACAATGGATTGCTATATTCCTTTGCCTGTCGTTGTTAGCAACGGGGCTGCTGGGGCTGACCGGCTGCGCCGCAAAGGTGCAGGCGGATGACCTGATGAAGGGCATCACGCCGGAGAAGACTTCCGGAAGGGCGGCGGATGACGCCTTCAAAAACGGAGCGGCAGACTTCGCCGTCCGCCTGTTCCAGAACACGCGGGAGGAAGGAAAAAGCAGCCTGATCTCGCCGCTGTCGGTCATGCTGGCGCTTTCCATGACCGCAAACGGCGCCAGGGGCGAGACACTTGCGCAGATGGAAGTTCTGCTGGGCGGGGGTATCCCGATCGATACGCTCAACAAATATCTCCATGCCTATGTCGGCGGCCTGCCCTCTGTGGAAAAGGCAAAGCTGACGCTGGCCAATTCCATCTGGTTCAAGGACAGCGGCTTTACGGTGGAAGAGGATTTCCTGCAAAGAAACGCTGACTACTACGGTGCCGCGGCCTACAAGTCTGCCTTTGATGAAAAAACGCTGAGGGATATCAATAACTGGGTCAAGGAGAATACCGATGGTGTGATTGATAAGATCGTTGACCAGATGGATCCCTATGCCGTTATGTATCTTGTCAATACCGTGCTGTTCGATGCGGAGTGGCAGAATATCTACCGCAAGCATGAGGTGAGAGACGGAACCTTTACTGCTATCGACGGCGCAAGGAGAACCGTCTCCATGATGTGCTCGAATGAGAGCCTTTATCTGGACGATGGGAAAGCGACCGGATTTCTCAAGCCCTATAAGAACGGCTACAGCTTCGCCGCGCTCCTCCCGAATGAGGGGGTTGCGCTGGATGATTACATCGCTTCCCTGACCGGTGAGGGCTTTCTCACCACAGTAAAAAATGCGAAGGAAGGTCCTGTGGAGGCAGCCATGCCGAAGTTCTCTTATGACTACGGCATCGAAATGAGCGATGCGCTGAAAGCCCTCGGCATGACCGTACCGTTTGACGCGGAGCTTGCGGTTTTTTCCGGCCTCGGACACTCGTCCGACGGCAACATTTATATCAGCTGTGTGCTCCACAAGGCATATATCGCCGTGGATGAAAAGGGCACAAAGGCGGGCGCGGCAACCGCGATTGAGGCGCCTGCCGCAGGGGTTTGGGAAGATAGGCGCCGTGTTATCCTCGACCGGCCGTTCGTCTATGCCATCATCGATAATGCCGCCGGGCTGCCCATATTCATCGGCGCAGTCACGGACATTCAGAAGTAGTTTAGACTCAAGCGGCAGTCTGTAAGCAAGGAGGCGATATATGTGAAAAAGAAAATAACTGCGGGAGTTCTATTGATCCTGCTGCTGGCAGGAGTTTGTATACAACCCGCCTATGCCAATTCCGCCCAGCGGCATTGGCGCGGCACGGACGGCACGGGCGCGGTCGTGACGGGAGAGGATTGCCCCATTGTGGTGGACAAAGAGCTTTTGACCTTCGATGTGCAGGAATTCCCTGAACAGTATTATCCGGATACGGACAGTTTCCTCGCCTATACCGGGAACGTCACGGCAGAATATATCTTCCGCAATCCCGCCAACTATGCGGTCACGGCCACGCTGGTTTTCCCGTTCGGCACACCTCCCGATTATGGTCACATCCGAAACAATGGGGCAGATGGAGCACTGCATAACCACGATACAGAGAAGTATGGGCTTTCCGTTAACGGCGAAGCCATTGATTGCAAGATTCGCCATACCCTGAGCCCATGGGGTAGTCAGTTCGATTTGGATAAGGATATGTCAAAACTCCACGATGGGTTTCTGGAGGACCCATTCTATACGCCGGATGTAGATGTGGAAATCTTTATTTACAGCCCCAGCGATGTAAATACAGAAGCCTATCCCGCAGCAACCGCCGCATTCATCCTTTCTGTGGATCCGGCAAAGACCAAGGTATATATGGAAAACCAAAGCGGTGGCAGGCTGCTGGAAAATGCCGTCCAGATGCAAGGCTGGGTGAATCCGAATGAGCCGTTCACGATTTATGTTATTGGTGAGCCCTTGAAAGAACAACCGAAATGGAAGTTCTATGAAAACGGAGCCTGCGAGAAAGAGATTGGCGGTACTATGATACCCGCTAATATGGCGCCCGCAGAGCCGCTCACACTGAAGGATTTCCTGCTGCAGGAATATGACCCTGATTCCGGCATTTTGGATTACGACTGGTATAATGCCATGGTCACTGCTTTGAACTTCTTTGAATGGGAATATGGAGCAATCCACAGCGAGGAGATCGACTTTAATATTTCAGACCGCTTGATGCGATGGTATGAGTACACCCTCACGCTGGAGCCGGGGCAGACATTGAAAAACGCAGTGACAGCGCCGTTGTATCCCGCCATTGATGCGGGCTATACACCGAGCCTCTATTCGTATACCTATCTGCTTTCCCCGGCAAAAACCTGGGCGCAGTTCGGAGAATTGGAAGTTGTGGTAAAAACGCCCTATTACATGACGGAAAGCGGTATTGACGGCTTTACAAAGACGGACGGTGGGTATGCGCTGACCCTGCCGGGTCTGCCGGAAAGCGAACTGACCTTTACGCTTTCCGAATCGGAGACCCCTCAGCCCCCGAAGTGGTTGAGCTTGTACATTATGCCGACAGAGTTTATCATTGTAATGGCGGCAGTGCTTGCCGCCGTTGGCGTAGCCGTGTTTCTGCTGAGCCGCAGGAAAAAGAGAACAAAAAGATAGAAAGGAAGGTGCACCATGATGAAACGAAAGGTTTCCGTAATATGGGTGGTCATTCTTGCGCTGATTGCCATTGCCGCATGTGCGTTTGCGGCGGTGACATATTATCGCTGCGAGAAGCAGCCGGAGCCACAATTTCCGCAGAACGAGCTGCTGCGCATTCTTGACGCGGGAAGCGATGCCGAGGGCGTAGGCTTTGAGGTTGTGCGCATTGGCGGCGGAAGCGTGAATCTCCGGCTCGATCTGCGCTGGAAAAACGATTCCGGCAAGACGATTGCCTACGGGCAGGCGTTTGAGCTGTATCAAATGAAGGACGGTGGATGGCAAAAGGTCACGCCCGCACGTCAGGTTGATTATCCCGCCATCCAGTACAGCCTTCCCAGCAGCATGGATAACGAGCTCTCCTATGACCTGACGGCGCCGTATAACCTGATAGCCGGGGAACGATACCGCTTGCAGACGGAGTTCCGGTACGAGGAGGGCACGGAGTATTCCACGCCGATGGCAAACTGGGTAGAGTTTGAAGTAAAAATGAATCTGCCGTATAAGGAGGCACAGCCCTCCGACCCAATCACCATACCGGAGCTTCAGGTGAATGCCATGTCTGGGGCAATGGGTGAAACAGATGAAATCACGGCTTCCCCCTGCGCCTACTACTGGCAGGCCCCGGAACCGAATGAGGATGGAACAATGAGCTCCATCATTGGATGCGGGCCTGCGATCGGCGAAGAGACTTCTCTGCCGGAGATCACGGCAGCCGCCGAGGGACTGATTTCCCACAGAAAGGCAAGCGAGATCCGGTTATATTTCGAGGTGCAGCCGGATACAGTGCGGATACAATGCGTCCCCCAAAACGGCGGCGAGGTTGAGACAATCACAGGCATTCTTCTGTATGACGGAGGATATGCGTTCGATCTGAAAAGCGGCAGCTTTGTTTACCGTGTGATTGCAGAATGGGACGATGGCAACCGTGTGGAATATGGCTTCATCGGGAAGTGGTTGTGATTCCGCGGCAATCAGAATAAAGGACTGACTATGATAAAGATACTATTGGTAGAAGACGATAAAATTATCGTTGCGAGCTTGAGCGAATATCTGAACAGCGAAGGGTACCTTGTGCGAAGTGTATCCGGGCAGGCGGCGGCCATGAAGCTGCTTGCGGAGGAAAAGGCGGATCTTGTGCTGCTGGATGTGTCTCTGGCGGAGGGCAATGGCTTCGCGGCGTGCAGAGCGATCAAGGCCGAGTTTGATGTCCCCGTTATTTTCCTTACCGCGTCAGGCGACGAGTTCAGCACCGTTACGGGCTTCGACCTGGGCGCCGACGATTACATTCCAAAGCCGTTTCGCCCACGAGAGCTTATCTCCCGCATCCGAAATGTGCTCCGACTCACCGGCAGCATGGGCAAAACGGTGAAGCTCGGTGATGTGGTGGTGGACACCGAAAAGGGCACGGCGGTGAAGAACAGCAGGGACCTGTTCCTCTCAGCACTGGAATACCGGCTTCTGCTGTTTTTCATCAACAATCGGGGAATCGTGCTTACCCGTGAGAGGCTTCTTGACGCCATCTGGGATGTTGCCGGCGAGTATGTCAATGACAATACGCTGACGGTGTACATCAAGCGGCTGCGGGAGAAGATTGAGGATGACCCCACCGACCCGAAGATCATTCTGACGGTTCGCGGGACAGGATATAAGGTGGACGCATGATCAAGCTGCTGAAAAACAAAGAGGTGCGAAAGGCACTGCTGTGGCAGCTGCTGCTCTCCGCAGCCGCCTGCGCCGTCTGCTTTTTCTTCGACATTCGCGCCGGGCTGACAGCCGCAGGGCTTTCTCTGCTCCTTATGCTGGTATTCTGCATCAGCACTTATAAGAGGTATCAGAGGATTTCTTCCCTTGCGGATGATATCAATCAAGTTCTGCACGGCGACAGTTCGATCGATTTTGACAGCTATTCAGAGGGTGAGCTTAGTATCCTCCACAGTGAGATCTATAAGATGACCATACGCCTGCGTGAGCAGCAGCAAACGCTGACAAGGGAAAAGGCATATCTTGCCGATTCCATCGCGGACATCTCTCACCAGATCCGCACGCCCCTGACCTCTATCAATCTGCTGATTGGACTGCTGTCGGAGCCGAAACTGACCGACGCGCGCAGGCAGCAGCTTATCCATGAGCTCTACGAGCTGCTCTCCCGCATCGACTGGCTGATCACCACACTTCTGAAGATCTCACGGCTGGACGCCGGCACGGTGCAGTTCAAGCAGGAGCAGGTCAGTCTGGAGGAGCTGCTCAAAAAGTCCTGTGTGACCCTGCTCATTCCCATGGAGCTGCGCGGGCAGGCGCTGCTCATCCATGCGGACGGCGCTTTCCGGGGAGATCTCTCATGGACGAGCGAGGCCATCGGCAATATTGTGAAGAACTGCATGGAACACACCCCCGAGGGCGGCAGGATTGAGATCGACGCAGCCGAAAATGCCCTGTATTCCGAAATTATAATTAAAGACAACGGCACGGGCATTTCTCCGGAGGATCTGCCCCACATCTTTGAACGCTTCTATAAGGGCAAGGATTCCGACGGTAAAAGCTTTGGGATCGGGCTTGCCTTATCACGCATGATTATAGCTGGGCAAGGGGGAACCATAAAGGCAGAGAACCGCAAGCCCGTAGGAGCCATGTTCACCATCCGATTTTATAAGGGAACCGTCTAAAGGTGCCTCCCGATATCCTAGCCACGGCATTGGACTAAACATGTAGTTCATGACACCAGCACTCTTAAATAGAGCTTTTTGTAGGGTTTTTCATGTATATGTGGAGGTACATATATGAGCAAAATCAGCAAATCCATTGTTATATCCGAGTTCTTATGGCTTCTATTTTTTGCCGTAGTCTTTTTAAAATTTGATTATACGCGGACAACATTAGCCGTAGTTAATGCAATAGTTTGGCTTTGCATCGTACTAGTTTTTTCAATAATTATACTACAATTTCTAACTAGACAAGCATTTACGAAGGTACGGGGCATACTACTAGTGCTGATTTTCTTAATCATAGATCAGGTTATAAAAGCGCTACTATATTTTGCTCCGTCCGAAATCTCCATTCCTGTTATTCCCAATATTCTATCGCTCCTCGTAATTCTGAACAAGTACCAGACCTTAGTACTTCAAGCAGCAGATAAATTCGCATCGCCTTATATTGTTGCGTGTGCAAAACTATTGCTGCTTCCCTTCTTTTTGCTATTGCTCTATCTGCTCTCAAAGAGTAAAAATCGTTTTAATTTCAAGACGCCTATCGGCTATGCTGGTGTAACCCTAATTTCCTCGGCAATTTTATCGACGGTCCTAGACAGTTTAATTTATAAGGGAACACCAGACTATTTTTACTTAATTCCCTTGTATTCATCTGTGGATTTGAAGGATGTATTTGCCTTTTTAGGAGCAGGTTGCATTTTGTCAATCATATCAACAAACGAGAAAAATATGCAGAAGAAAACAACGAACATGGAGGCAAAATGATTTATCAGCAAGACTGGCTCATGCGTCAAATTGAAGCTATGATCCAAGCAATTTTGGCTGTTGCACTTGGGATATCAGCCAACGAACAGACTGCAACTCAAATTGAAGATTCTAGTTATGGGAAAATGCTTGAAAAAATGATTGACGATGGGGACATTTGTGCAGCAGAAGATTTGCTGTTCAATGACTTGGATCAGTCGGATTTATCATGGCTTCAGATAGCCCTTGATTTCTATTCAAAGCTAAATAACTGCTCTGATGATTATTTAGCAATGCATGATTTTTCTCGTGAAGAAATTGATCAAGGACTTCGATACATCTGCACGTTGTTTGGTTATGATTTTTTGGTAAGCAATTAGTCCATTATCGATTATTTCGTCAGCTATTCTTTTGTTTTCGAAAGGCACTTTTTCTCCACTTTCGATGATCATTTCGTTAAAAGAGTTTACAAAATATCCGCTGTCACTATTTAACGATGGAATAGTTGTTTTGTTGACCTGGATCATTCCAATTGCTATTACCAGTTACTATCCTACACTATTGTTTTTGGGGGATTATTCAATTATAGGGTATTCTGCCAGCACTTCTGCATTTTTTCGTGTCAGGACTAATTCTGTTTCGTGAAGGACTTAAAAGGTTAGATGGAATGTCTTCTTAACAATTAGTGAAACTGAAAGGCTTTGGAAGTTGGCAAGCAAGGTCTTTTGGAGCCAAAAGACAGCAGGCGGAGACTCTGACGAGTCCCCGCCTTTTGCTTGATGGGGCGTTCCCCATACCCCCTGTAACACAGATTCCCTGCCTTTGAAAACATTGATTTTACTGACTTTCTTATGTTTTCTTATTAGGAGGCGAGGGACCGGCGGCTCCCTTTTTTACTAAGTGACGGATCCGTCACCTGAAAGTCACCGCCGTGTCACCTTGACAAAATAGAATGGGGGTGTAAAAAGCGAAAGGAGTATCCCGATATGGAGATTTTGAGAGTGGAAAACCTGACAAAGGTTTATGGCAAGGGCGAGAACGAGGTGCGGGCGCTGGACGGCGTTTCCTTTTCGGTGGAGAAGGGAGCGTTTGTCGCCGTGATCGGCCCCTCCGGCTCGGGCAAATCCACACTGCTTCACATCCTCGGCGGCGTAGACCGGCCTACGGGCGGCAAGGTATTTATGGACGGCAAGGATGTGTACGCGCAGAACGAGGAACAGCTTGCCATCTTCCGCCGCCGTCAGGTGGGACTGATCTATCAGTTTTACAATCTCATTCCGGTGCTCAATGTCACGGAAAATATCACGCTCCCCGTACTTATGGACGGGCAGAAGGTCAATCAAAATCGACTGGCTGAGCTGATGACCACTCTGAAGCTTACCGGCCGGGAGAACCACCTGCCGAACCAACTCTCTGGCGGCCAGCAGCAGCGGGTGTCCATCGGCCGGGCTCTGATGAATGCGCCTGCAGTGGTGCTTGCCGATGAGCCCACCGGAAATCTTGACTCCAAAAGCAGCCGGGAGATCGTGGAACTGCTGAAGGTTTCCAACGAAAAATACGGGCAGACCCTCCTTGTCATCACCCACGACGAGAGCATCGCCCTGCAGGCGGATCGAATCCTTTCCATTGAGGACGGGAAAATCACCAGAGACGAGGTGATCCGCAGATGAATGTTTTCAACAAGGTAACCTTAGAGAGCCTGAAGAAAAACAGGACGAGAACCATCGTCACGATCATCGGCATTCTACTCTCGGCGGCGATGATCTGCGCGTCCACGACCCTTGTCTCCAGTATGCAGAATTTCGTGCTGCGTTGTGCGATCCACATCGACGGGGACTGGTACGGAGCGGTTTATGACGCCGCATATAAGGACTATGAGGACATCCGCGATTCCGACAGGGTTTCCTCCGCAGCCTACGCGCAGGTTCTGGGTTACGCGAAGATCGACAGCGCCAACGAGCGAAAGCCCTATCTGTATGTGCTTGGCGGCGATGCGGCCTCCGGCTATTTTAAGACAATGCCGGTGCATCTCATTTTAGGTACGCTGCCGAAGGACTCCACGGAAATTATTCTGCCGGAGCACCTGACATCAAACGGCAAGGTGAATTATAAGCTCGGCGACACCGTCACGCTTGACGTGGGGGACAGGACACTTGACGGCCGGAGGCTGGGACAGGACACGCCCGTATACACCTATGACAGCGAAACGCAGGTGGAGATTATGAGCGGCGAAAGGCTCGAAAACACCGAACCAAGAACCTACACGGTGGTCGGTATCTATGAAAGGCCTACCTTTGAGGACTATTCCGCGCCCGGGTACACAGCGCTTACGGCAGCGGACACCAAATCCGCCGATCAGGCTCCGATTCATTGTTATTTCAAGCTGCACAAGCCCTCCGGGGTGTATGACTTCATGAAGGAAATGGGCTATACGCAAGAGTATCGCTATGCCTACAATACAAAGGTCCTGCTGTATTCCGGCACGGCTCCGTTCGATTCCTTCCTTACCGCGTTTTACAGTCTTGCCGCCATCATCATCGCGCTGATCGTGTTCGGCTCTGTATCGCTCATCTATAACGCATTCTCCATTTCTGTTTCGGAGCGGACAAGGCAATTCGGCCTGCTGTCCTCGGTGGGCGCCACCAGAAAGCAGCTTCGAAGAATGGTGCTGTTTGAGGCGCTGGCGGTCAGCATTGTCGGCATCCCACTGGGCATTCTGGTGGGTATCGGCGGTATCGGCATAACGCTCCTCCTGATCGGAGATAAATTTTTCTCCATTGTCCGTGTGGACATTCCCATGCGGCTCTGTGTTTCGTGGCAGGCTGTCGTCATTGCTGTGGTCATTGCACTTGTCACGGTTCTGATCTCGGTATGGATTCCCTCAAAAAGGGCAACCAAAGTTTCCGCCGTGGAGGCGATCCGCCAGAGCATGGACATCAAGGTAAGCGGCAGACCCGTCCGAACCTCAAAGCTCGCCTACAAGCTGTTCGGACTCCCCGGCGTCCTTGCCGGCAAGCACTATAAGCGCAACCGGAAAAAATACAGAACCACCGTTGTCAGCCTATTTATGAGCATCGTCCTCTTTGTTTCTGCGGCGGCCTTCACCGACTACATGATGGAATCCACCGAGGGAGGGCTGGCCTCCGATCAATTCGACCTGATCTACGCGGCGGAGTCGGACGCTTCCGCCGCCATGACGCCAGATGCGCTTCTGGAGCTGCTTTTCTCCGAGCAGAATGTCACCGGAGGTACCTATACCAAGAAACAGTTTTTGCAGGGCGATATCTCCCGCGAATATGTCACGGCAATGTATGTCGACCGTTTTGCCGACTTCGGCATGGAGCGTGAGGATGCAGCACCGAAGGAGCTTGGCATCTCCGGTTATCTGTACTTTGTTGCGGACGCCGAGTTCAACAGGTTACTGGAAAAGTACGACCTGAAGGAAGCGGATTACTATGACCGGTACAACCCCTTGGGCATCGCGCTTGACCATAATATTGAGTTTGACCGCCGGCTTGAGAAGTATGTTACGCTGGATACGCTCAAGGGCGATGGGTGCGTGATTGAGGGGCTTTACTATGTAGAGATTGACGGATATTATAGAAAAGACAGCCGGATCGATGAGAACGGCAATAAGGTCGTCCTCTATCAAAACAGAGACAACGAGAGCAACATCATCGAGCTGCCCTACGAGGAATCCTTTGCAAAATACACGCTGCGGTCCGAAAAAACCATTGAGGAGGCTCCGTTCTTTGTCAGCCGCAGCACGCCGGTGGCCATCAATATGATCTATCCGTACAGCATGCTGGAGAGCGTGGTTCCCGAGGCGGCGCTGAATCAATTCCGTAATACAGAGTATTTCCTCACATCGAGCAATCACACCGCGAGCTTTGAAAAGCTTGCGACCGTGCTGACGGAAAACGGTCTCAGCAGTCGGCAGCTCTTCGACTACGCCGCAAACGCCGAGACAGACCGGAATGTTGTGACCATTATCCGGGTATTTGCCTACGGCTTTATCGTGCTGATCTCCCTGATTGCCGCGGCCAATGTGTTCAACACGATCTCCACGAATATCAGCCTGCGCCGCCGGGAGTTTGCCATGCTGAAATCGGTGGGCATGACGCAGAAGGGCTTCCGCAGGATGATGAATTATGAGTGCCTGCTGTACGGCTCCAAGGCACTGCTTCTCGGTTTGCCGGTGTCCTGCGGTATTACATATCTCATCTACCGCGCAGTCACAACGGCCTATGAAACCTCCTTCCATCTGCCGTGGGCGGCCATCGGCATCGCCGTACTGAGCGTGTTTCTGGTCGTATTTGCCACCATGATGTACGCAATGAGCAAGGTGAAAAAGGACAATCCCATCGACGCTTTGAAAAATGAGAATCTGTAAGGAGGAAAAGAAAATGTACAACCATGAAGCACCCACACATGGGAAACTCAACTTGAGATCCCTGCTGATCTGCTGGCTGATCATTCTCGGCGGATACCTTTTGATCCGTATGGTCTTTCTTGTATTCGGGCTGCAGCTGCACCTGACTGCTCAGGGCATCTGCCTTGCGCTGCTGCCGTACTGCTTCGGGGCGCTGTATCTGTGGAGGTGCTGCAAGAATCGGGAACCACTGTTTTACGTGCTTGGCATTCTGTTCCCGGCTATTGTCGAAAAGCTGGTACTGTATTTCCTCGGAGCATATCTGTGCGGGGTCAGTCCATTCCGTGCCACGGCGGTCATGGAGGCAATTGGAACGATTGAGCCATATGCGGTACTCTTTACACGGATGCCCATGCGGTACGCTGTCAACTTGCTGTTCTTTAACTGGATATACATTCTTTGCGGCATCGCCTTCTCGGCACTCTGCTTTTTGAGTTTGTCCCTCCTGCAAAAGCGGACGGAGGATGAATTATAAGCAAGATGTAGGGGCGGCAGAATGTTATCCTGTGTCTGATTGCCTTTCCTGTAATCAATACTACTTGCAGGCTTAGCTGCGGCTTGATGATCGCCACTATTTGTAATAACTTCGTTTCCGCCTTCGTCTGGGGCGTATGTTTCTCTAAAGTTCAATCTTTCAAAGGCGAGAACGGATGCAAGGTGCTTATTTCCGTAATCAGCATTGCTCTGCAGACCCTGAATATATTGCTTTAAGCATGAGATAGCCGCCCGACAGCGAAAACTGCCGAGCGGCAGTCTTGCAATATGGATAAGATAAGCAGTTAACTCTAATTTTTTGAACTAACACTCCCGTTGTTTGTTGAATGGGATGTACAATTCCGGGCTTGCTTAGTGAAGGCATAATATGCTATACTGTGCTACATAAGAG
>ERZ826242.1737-NODE-1737-length-21964-cov-18.550094_pt1 | contig 21964 bp, 14 predicted proteins | sample MGYA00519871_ERZ826242 | MGnify/ENA primary metagenome ERZ826242 (study PRJEB31778, sample SAMEA3449226) | human gut metagenome | biome: human gut; feature: human-associated habitat; material: faeces | place: United Kingdom | collected 2010/2012 ...
CTTTGTATTGCTACAAAAAAATGAAAGAACAAAAGGAACTGGAATCTTAATGTTACAAAGAAGTATCCGTAATGGTTGTAACGGATAAGTATAAGAGTATAGCCGATGCAGAGAAACACTATCCAAAATTGTTAGGAGGTAATAATTATGACAATTGAATTTTTTGAAAGAATGTGCGATATAGATTCCGATAAAACATATGTGAGCAAAGCAAAGCTCAATGGCACAGAGCTTCCGTTGTATGCAGTTGAAGAAAAAATCAATATTTGTAATGAAAAGGAATACAAATACTACAGCTACAATCAGAGAACCAATAACTACAGTATGAGAAGCTTGTTGTGGGACGAGGCTGAATATATTGAATTTTTGTATAATCACAGGACAGATGAGCTTCAGAAGCTGATTGACTCAGGAAAGCTGTACAGAACAGTAATGCAGAGAGTACACAAGGCAAACAAACTTATTGACAGCACATTGCACGAATGGGAATCACAGGACGAAGAAATTATTCTTGCAAAAAAGTCAGGAAACAACGAAAAATATCGCAAGCTCATTAACGGCTTGCGAATGACAGCCCGAACAGAAATTTACAGGGAATATTTATTCAGATAAGGCGTGTAAGAAATGTTAGCTATAATTAATTGTATTCTCGCTTTAATTTTCTTTTTTGTATTTTTTATAATGTTACATTCAGAGCCGAGTTTTATTAAACTTGCAATTGTCTTAACAGCACTTTTGATTAATATAGTGTGTGTAGTAACAATTATATCATCTTTTAAATACACAATTGATATTAAACTATCAGATGAAGTAAAGAGCAGCCAAAGTATTGTTAATTTTAAAGACAATCATGATTTACAAGGTGGTTTTTTTATTGGGTGCGGCGAAGTACATACTGAGCAATACTATTATTATTACTACAAAACTGATAAAGGGAGTTACAAAGCAAGCAAAATTAAGGCTGACGATTGCGAAATAATCTATACTAAGGATACTCCGCACATAGATACTATAGTAAAATCGGCTGACGAAAAAGCAACTGAAAATCCGCTTACTTTTGAACCTCTTTTGTCGCTCAGAATTTCAGGTACAGGAGAAAAGTATAAAATTTATGTTCCTGAAGGATCAATTACAACAGATTTTTCGGTTGATATGAAATAATGAAAGGAAAAACTCTATGAAGTTTGAAATTAAAAATAATAAAATTTATAGAAAGGGTGAAGAAATCAAACCCGATACAAGCGGTACAAATGGAAAGGTTGTGAGCGGAATGTCGGCACACGGCTTATGGTTTTCAGCTTCAACAAGTACCGAAAAAATTACAATATACAAAAAGGACATCATTGACCTTGCCCCAAACGCCCACGAAGTTTTTATGAGCTATATAATTTGAAAAAACAACAAAAAGGCAGATAACATCTTTTTTGATGCTATCTGCTTTTACTTTTGTCCTTGTTATGTTGTGATTGATTTTCTTGTGTGTGGGATATAATTTTTGAGTTTTGATTTATCTGCTTTCTCGATAGACGGTATGGTCTTAAATTCGTTTTTAACCGGGTTTTTGCATAAGAAAACCTTTTTGATGATTCTAGTATGTACTGTGCTAAATCGGGTGATTTTCTCACTTGTTTAAGGTAAAGTATAAGTCATACTAACGCTTCAACCGAAACAGCAGATGGTATATGTTCAATTATCCACTCATATTCTTTTATATTGCTGTACAAAGCACCTAAATCAGACTGATTATCGCAAAGAATAATCTTTGTGTTGTATGAGCATAAGTCTTTATACATCTTTTTTACGCAGTCTAAAGCAGACTTAGAGCGGAGATATTTCTCGTACTTTGCCATAACAGCATTTGCATATTCTACCAAAACTTCACATTGAGCGGTTACAAGATAATTAGTTTTCATATACATACTCCTTTCAGTCTGAGCAATAATAATTAATTGCAATTTGTTTTATCCGATTGAAAATACTCAGTTTATTCGGTTTAATTTTAAGATTATCAAATGATTCATTGTTGGCGAAATAATAATTGCTCAATGCTTCAAGAAAAGCAAGCTCATCTATGTTGTCATAATCAGAAAGCATATCGTTTATAGTCTGATTAACAGTTGTACATAAAACACCGTCAAAATTGAGATACTCTATATCGTCAAATGAATTGACAATATGATATTCAATGTTATCAAATTGTCCCTCGTTCTGAGCATACACCTGTATCTTAGATTCATTGACATAACCATTGAATAATTCAAGGTACTCAAGTGCCGAAACTCCGCACAGGATTAAATCCGTACCTTGAACCACATCTTGTAACCAATCGACATTAGAAAGATATCGTGTACTTGTAATTGACATCATAAATATCACCACACTTCATTTTCTTTACATATTATAATATGTCAAAATCGGCAAATTTGCAAGTTTTAAGGACAACAAAAAAGAGCCGTTCAGAGCCATCTGAACGGCTGCTTTTTAAATTAAATAAAAAATATTTATCTACGCTATTCATTCCTCAATAAAAGGGAGCAACTGCATATAATGCAGTTGCTCCCAAAATCGTTACTTTTTGTCGCATTCTCCTGATATGGTAGTCAGACGGTAGCGAAGCACAACCTTAAAAAATATCGCATTCTCCTGATATGGTGGTCAGACGGTAGCGAAGCACAACACTAAGATGAGTAACCAACATCGTTCAAATACTATTATATGTTATAACTAAGAAAAAAACAAGTGTTTTAAAAAGAAATTCAGAAAAGAATTTCTAATTTTAAAGTGAAGTAACAATATAAAATGTCACTTTGTCACTTATAAGATTATGAGCTAATAAATTTTGAACGGTTTTTTTGTCAAGTCCACCTGTTCCGCAACCAAGTAAAGGTATGGCTACTGAATTTATGTTTAAGTTTTCAGCTACCGCTACTATCTTTGGAATCAGATCTTTAATTTTTTTGATTTTTGCTTTGCTACCCGGAGTACGCATAGTAACTGCGTGTATTATTTTTTTACACTCAAGATTTGGAGCATCAGTCACAAAAACAGTTCCGGGTGAATAACCAAAAAAGGAGTGTGCCTTACATTTTGCTCTTGCAAGCCGTTCAACAGCACCGCAAGATGCAAATTGAATGCTCTCTGCAACTCCTCTATGTAATTCATTAACACATCTTTTACCTCCCATATAACCAAAACCGTTGGATGCATTTACAATAGCATCTACATCAAATTTTGTTATATCGCCTTGTGCGTAAACTATCATAATTCAGGTTCACTCCTTTTAGGCTCTGATTTCATAACTGTTTTATTCTGAACTTGCTTTGAAGATTTGTTCCTGCCGAGGATTTTATCCTTACCAAAGTAATGTGTTTTGGACTTTGATTCTGTTTTTTGGTGAGCAAGCTCAATGTTCAAAATCTTTGTTAATTCAGACAGGCGTGCTGACTTTTCCTGCAATTCCGCTTCATATTCAAAAGGCTTTTCAAGCAGGGCAACACTTGTTTTGTAATCAAGGTCAAGCTTGTTAAGAGAATTCTGACTGTAATCAAGAACACTTTCGGTTTTGTACAGCAACCCCTCTATTTTACTGAGGTTATGCACAGCAGAAACACCGAGCTGAGCAGAATATGAATATTTACCCTTGATTGTAACTAAAATGTCATCATACACATTTCCGTTGTTTATAACGCTTATATCGAATCCGCAAATGTTGCCAACGCTAACCTGCTTCTTTCTGTTGTCGGCTATTCTTACCTGAGCAACAGCAGTTGTAAGAGCTTTGGCAGCATTTTTTCGTTCCTCATCGTTCTTCAGGTTAAAAGTCTGAGAACCTAAAGTTAATTTGCAAATAAGTTTACCGTCCTTATCGACAAATGACTTAACATTATCGATATCGGATTTTATGTTGCCGATAGTACAAAGGAGTTGCTTGCGTTTTTCGGGATAAGCCGCAACAGCATCTTCAAGCTCATATTTTGTATTGTTGTAATCAGCTTTGAGAGAGTTAAGCTCCTTTACTCTGTTATCAAGCGTGAGCTTCTCACGGATACGGTCATCGCCGGTACAGAGAGCCTTAATTTCGCCATATGAAAGAGCCGCTTGGTCAACATCGGCACACTTGCGTGCAGGAGCTTTGTCAGTCATAACCTGACTTATAAATTTTTGCTTGGTTTCGAGGAGCTGATAGCTGTACGCATCAAAAGTGCCTTTGGTAACATATCTGTACAAATGCACTTTTTCGTTAATATTGCCCTGCCTGACCATTCTGCCACGCCTCTGCTCGAGGTCTGCCGGTCGCCACGGAACATCTAAATCGTGCAGAGCAATGATTCTGTCCTGCACATTTGTGCCTGTTCCCATTTTGCCCGTTGAACCGAGTAAAATTCTCACTTCACCGCTTCTGACCTTTGAAAACAATTCAGACTTTTGAGCTTCGGTTTTTGCATTGTGTATATATGCTATTTCAGTCGCAGGGATGCCCTTTGCAATGAGCTTGTCCCTTATGTCATCATACACGCAAAACTTGCCTGTTTCCTCAAGAGAGTCGATTTCCGCCACACTCTTGTTATCGTTTTGCTCTTTGGAGGAGTCATTACCTGTGTTTTTTGACGGCACACCGAGGTCACAAAAAACAATTTGAGTAAGCTTGTCTTTTGCTGTGTCTGTATAAATGTCAAATACATTGTTTACACACACATTCAGCTTTGTATTTGGATTATCCTCAAAATCGGGACTAATAAGTCGGGGGTCAAGACCGAGCTTTCTGCCGTCACCGGTAATTTTGAGCATATTATCCTGTGACGGATCTACGGAGCCTGAATTAACCTCATCTGCTCTGTCGGATAATTCATCGACAAGCTCCTTTTGAAGCTCTGTAGGCTCTACATCAACAATGTGAAGCTCACAATCAGGCACTTTAAGTTTAAGAGTTTCAGCTGTCTTTACATCGGCTACCATCTTAAACATAGACATAAGCTCAGGCAGATTGGAATATTCCGCAATCCTTGTGCGTTCCTTAAACTTGTTTCCTGCCGGAGCTAACTCGTATTCTTTCTTTTGCACACCGAATGCAGAAATCCAATTATCAAAATTCTGCATATTGTTGTGACTTGCAAGAAAATCATAATTAAGGTATCTCATCATTGTGTGAAGCTCTGTAACGCTGTTTGACAACGGTGTACCTGTGGCAAATACAACACCCTTGCCGCCTGTCTTTTCGTCAAGATAACGGCATTTTGCAAACAGCTCTGTTGCCCTCTGAGAAGCTCTTGAAGATATACCCGAAACATTTTGCAGCTTTGTTGCACAGTACAGATTCTTAAATTCGTGAGCTTCGTCAACAAACAATTTGTCAATTCCAAGCTCCTCGAAATATACGGTATTGTCTTTCTTACTTGATTGAAGCTTCTCAAGCTGATTTTCGAGATTCTTTTTTGTACGCTCCATTTCCTTAACGGTAAATTTATTACCGTCCTGAGCTTTCATCTCAGCAAGACCGGCAACAATATCATCAATTTGAGATTGTAAAAAGGCTTCCTGCCTTTCAGGAGATAGGGGCAGCATCTTTAATTGCGTATGTCCGATAATAACGGCATCATAATTGCCAGTTGCAATTTTTGACATTAACATCTTGCGGTTTGATGATTTAAAATCATCCTTTGTTGCAACCAATATGTTTGCGTTGGGATAGAGCTTCAAAAAGTCTGCTCCCACCTGTTCTGTCAGATGATTCGGTACAGCAAACAAGGATTTGTGACACAACCCAAGCCGTTTACATTCCATAGCAGTAGCTATCATTTCAAAGGTTTTTCCTGCACCTACCGAATGAGCAAACAGTGTGTTGCCTCCGTAAATAGCGTGAGCAATGGCATTTTTTTGATGTTCGTGAAGCTGAATGTTTGAATTCATTCCCGGAAAATTAAGGTGTGAACCGTCATACTCTCGTGCGTGGACGCAATTGAATGTGCGATTGTATGTGTCAACAATATCTCTGCGGCGGTTAGCATCTTTAAAAATCCAATTCTTAAATTCACGGCGAATGGCATTGGCTTTTTGCTGTACAACCTGAGTCGCTTCTACATCAAGCACTCTTACAGGCTTATTGTTTTTATCACGCTCAACAACACCGTATTCGTCAACCTTGTCTTTATACACTTTCGGTTCGGATAAATTGAGAACGGATTCAAATATCTGATATGCAGATAATCCGCTTGCACCGTAGGTCTTTACAGTAGTTACCGACAAATCCGCTCTCTTATTCGTGATATTCCATCTGCCGGAATACTCTGAATAGTCAAGCTCTATTCTGTCGGATTTAAAAAATCTTGACACATAATCCGATTTAAGGCTTTGCGGTGTTTCAAAAACCTCATACATAAATTGCTCATAGTATTTTTTATCAATCCAAGTAGCTCCGAGGTTAATATCAATATCGCCGGCTTTCAGAGGAGTAGGCAATACTTCCTTTAAGGCGACAACATTTGATTCATATATGCCGTTGACCGAAGCGTATGCTTTTGCCATGTCAAGCTTTGCATATATATCTCCCGACAAATATTCGGAAGCAGTTTGATATTCGTAGTCCTCATCGCCTGTATATGACGGTACGGCAAATATTTCACCTTTTTCTCTCAGCCCGATTTTCAAATCCTCGGGCGGCACATCCGTAATTTGGCTCATATACTCGAAGTCGATAACACCTTTTTCTGCAACGCAGACAGCAAGAGCTTCTTCAGCCGTATCAACATGACTTATTGTTGCTGTCGGCTTATTTACACGCTCTGTAAATATATCGGACTTCTTAACAAGTAAATTATTATCTTTGGCAAAATCGGCTTCGAGAGAAGCAACAAGCGGATATGCTCCGTCAGAGTTTAACAAGCTGTGATTGTAACTGCTGTGAAGCAAGCCGTACTTACTGTAGAAGCTGTCATAACAGTTGTTGAGCTTTTCCTGCAATTGAGCTATCTCTGAATCCTTGTTATCGTACTGCTGAACATCAAGCAATTCACGCAAAGTGTCACGAATATCAATAAAGGAATTGATGCGTTCGTGATTTAATTTTTTCCCAAGTGCTTTGTCTGCGGAAACATTAACTATTTTACCGCTCTTATCAGAGCCGTAAAAATATATTTCGCCGTTTCGGCGATAAAAGCTTTGTAAACGCAGTTTTAAAGGTTCGGCTGTTAAATGTTCGGAAACCGGAATCAGCTTTTCTGCAGAAGCGGAATATTCAAAATTGATATTCTTTACCGCCGAGGAAAGAAGCTCCGACAATGTTCTGCCGTCATTAAACGGCACGCACATCGTATCGTCTGTTCTGCCGAACATTTTATTGCCTTCAACAACTTCGCCGAGTATCATTTCGGGATGCTCAACAAAATAATTGTTGACGGTTAATCCGTTTTCAAGCTGTCCTGTATGTACCCAAGACGGTTCAATTTCTGACTTTTTTTCTCTTTTTTGGAGGAATATAATGTCAGCTGTAACCTCCGTTCCTGCCGATTTAAAGGCGTTATTCGGCAATCTCACAGCACCTACCAAATCCGCTCTTTCGGCCAAGGTCTTGCGGAAAGAGCTGTCCTTTTTGTCAAGCGTACCTTTGGAAGTTACAAAAGCCACAATGCCGCCGTCACGCACTTTATCAAGTGATTTCAAAAAGAAATAATCGTGAATTTTCAGATGTTTTGAGTTGTATTTAGAATCATTAACACTGAAATCGCCGAAAGGAATGTTTCCGATTGCAACATCGAAGCTGTTGTCATTGAAACGAGTATTCTCAAAGCCGTCAATCGTAATGTCAGCTTGCGGATACAGCTTTTGAGCTATTCTGCCCGATAAGCTGTCTTTTTCGACACCGTACAAATTCACCTTATCACGAAGTTCTTCGGGAAGTCTGCCGAAAAAGTTTCCTACGCCCATTGCAGGCTCAAGTATGTTGCCGTCCTCAAATCCTGCGTTACGAATGACCTCATATATACTGTCAACGATTGCTGTATCTGTGTAGAATGAATCAAGCACAGTTGACCGTGCTGCGGTATATTCTTCATCCGTAAGCAAACCCTTGAGTTCAGAATACTCATTTTTCCATTTATCATTATCAGACTCAAAAGCATTGGCAAGACCGCCCCAACCGCTGTAAAGGAACAACTGACCTTGTTCTTCAGGTGTAGCCGCTCTGTTTTCTGCTTCCGTTTGCTTTAAAATCTTAATGGCAGCAATGTTATTTTGAAACTTTGTTTTTGCTCCCGTGACAGCTTCTCTGTCCTCAATTACATAGTTTTTGGCTTTTTCATCATTTACGCTTGTTTCGGTCTGCTCTGAGCTTTCGACCATATCAAACAATGTAGGCGGTTCAGCTTTATTAACTACGGTAACTTCAGCTTTTTCTGCTCTTGACGGTGCGGCATTTTCAACCTCCACGGCAAGCTCGTCAACGCTCTGTAATTTTTCATCGCTCCTGACTTCTCTTTCTTTGCTTTCCGTTATCGGTAAATCTGCGGCTTTCTCATTTTCACCTTTATCAAGCTTTATATCGGCTTCGAGTATTTTTACAACACCTGAATACTGCGGATACTGCTTTAAGAAATCAATAACTCCACCGTCACCATCGCCAATATCCTGCCTGAATGTATGAGTTGTTCCGTTTGGCATATTAACAATAAATTTTGTCTTTTCATAACCAAGATGAATATTGTCAAGTTCACCGTTACGGTAAGCTTCGGCTACCGCATTTTCACTGCCGTATTCTTCAATTTCAAGCTGTCTTTGCTCAACCCATTCGTCATCGGCATTTTTCATAAGTGTGTCAAATTCAGAAACAGAGTATGTTTTGCCATTCTCAAATACCGGACTTTCACTCCAATCACAAGTAATTGTCGGACGAATTATTTCCTGTACAGACTCAGTTCGTTCAGGCTCATTTATCGGGACGATTTCATTTTCTGAATTAAATTGATTAACGATTTCTTCTGAGCTGACATTCAGAGCATCGGCATCGGATTCTGCGACAGCCATAACCTGTTGAATAAATGGATCACTGTTCAGCTTATCTTCATCGACAAGCTCACCGTTGACTATCCCTGCGTCCTCAAGCTGCTGACGAATAACTGCGGGATCTATGTCGTCAAGCTCGTCGTGTTCCTCATAAAACGGTGCAAGCTCCTCATATTTGATATTCACAGTAAATCCTTGTGTTTTAAGAAGTTCAGTATTATCATTCAGTTTAAAATCAGGGAATCCGACTGTATCAACTGAAGAACCGTTAATGTTTCTTGTTGTAGAAACAAGGTCGAGAATATCTGCAACGGTTTTTGCGTTCTCACCTCTGACTTCATAAAAATCACCGACCTTTATAAGTTCTATTTTCCGTACTTCAGGTAATTTGATTTCGGGAACTACTGCAAGCTCAACGAGCTTGTGCTGAATATCTGCATTAAGACCTTCGGCAAACTCCGTACCGCTGTAAAACTTTTTAACAGCGGTTCTGAAACTTTCGCTACCGATATCAATTAACCTTTGTTCGCCTGTTGTATCAAGAAAATCAAAGAATCCTGAAAAATCATCTCCGTATTCTTTGTTAGCTTCCGCTATCTGTTTGTAAGATACCTCGGTAATTACAAACTGACCGCCGGAGTATGCGTCAGGATTATAGTACATATATGTAATACTTTCGACTTCGGACTCTTGAAAATAAAGGGTTTTCTCAAGAGTGTTAAAGTCGGGTAAAGCAGGAGTGTATGTACCGTCAGAAATCATGCCTTCCACTTCACTTCGTGTAACACCTTTGACCTTAGTTACAAGATTTATAAGAGAATCATAATCACTGCGACTGTATGCACCTATGAAAGTTTGCATTTCCGTAAGCGAAAAAGTATAATCAAGCAAATTGATTGTGTCGTAATCTATACCCATATCAACCATATCTCTTATAAGTTCTGACTGGGCATATGAATACCCATGATTTTCAATGAGCTTATCGGCAAGATTTGTGTTGATGAACGACTGTTTAATTTCGTTGAAATCAGCAGTATTCGCAAGAATCAATTCAGAATCCGAAAGACCTGAGTATGTCTTGACAAAATTCATAGATAACATATTTAACTGTTCAGGCTTAAAGTCAGAAGTATCTTCAAACATCGTACTGAATGTGTCAATCAGCTCCGGTTGGTCGTTGAGCAGTTCAACCGTAGAATTCAAAGACTCCAACTGATGTGCTTTATAGTGCAGTACCGAAAGAGCATTAAAAAGATTTTCCGTGTTATCTTCTTTGGAAACTGTCACGCTGTTTTTAACCGTTGCAGACGGTTGGTTTTTTTCGACTGCTTTATCATTGTACAAAAGCTCTCTTTGCTCACGAATTTCGTGAGCAATTGCGTTGATGGCATCTTTGTATATATTGTCAACCGTAATAGTTGTATTTTTACCAAATATTCTGCCCGAAAACGGAATATCCTGCTCTGACAGTCTTTGAGCAACCTTGTAAGCGAAATCAGTATTATATTTGCGATACATCTTATCACCAATATCATTGTATTTGGTTGTTCCGATGATATTGTTTGTTACATATTTCCTGTTGTTGGAATCGACTATTGAATCATAACTGATATTTAACTTTTCAAGATTCGGAACAGTAGCTCTGCCAACCGCAATATATGATTTGTTCTTGTTAATATAGCCACAGTAATTAAGTCCTGCGTTTTCGAGAGCATCGGTTATGCTCTCAAACCGGCTTTCAGAAGCTATAATAACCTTTTTATACTGATTCGGAGTGTTGCTGTTCCATATCTCATTTCCATATAATTTAATCATTTCATTCACCTCTTAAAGAAGGAACCGTTACACTAAATGCAACAGTCCCTAAATAATATTCATAATTCCTGTTCTTTCGATTTAGTGTTGTTACGCTGTTCGTTATGTGTATGTGCAATTTTGTCCGCATTCTGTTTTATCTTACTGCGAGATATTAACGGCTTAACCTGAGCTTTCGACCTGGGTTCTTCAATCTTCTCAACCCGATTGCCTCTTTTGTCAAGCTCATATCCTGCGGCAAGGTCGTTATAAATATCAATTATCCGTGTCTTACTTGCTGTTATGTACACGGTATCTTCTTCTCTTCCGTCAGGATGATATAAATCACGCTTTTTTTCGCCTGTAACAGCATCGTATGCTTTTGCATTACTTGCTTCAATCGTGTGATTGCTTACACGATAATTCTTACCGTTCAGCATAAAATAATAGCTGTCATTGCGAACACTTCTGTCAATACCGTTTTTGTTGCAAAAATCTTCAATTTCAGTCATCTTGTTTTTAAACTCTGCCTTTGCGGATTTACTGGGATGCCACTTCCTTTTGTACATATGATCACCTTTCCTGTTTTGCTTCCCATCCCTGTTCACGATGTTCTGATTTTGCAATCTTGTCCGCATTCTGCTTTATCTGACTGCGAGAAATCAGGGACTTTTTCGGTTGCTTCGGTTGTTTCTCGGCATTATGTTCCTTATTTGGAGTTTTTGCCGCTTTGTCATACTCCTCTTGCTTATTGCCGTTGTTGATGATACCGTCAATGCTGTCATAATCATCTTCAATTGACATTTCGGCATTTTTTAGGTAGTTTTCTTCGAATACAGCTTTTGCGGCAGATGAAACGATTACATCAGCCTGCTTTTTTAAAGCCTGTGGGTTGTTTGTAAACTCATCAACAATGTTCTGACAGCTCTTGCTGATAATATTGTCAGCTTCCTTATCGGGCATAGTTTTAACCGATTCAAACTTATCTGACCACTCATTAAGAGCCTTGAGCTTGTTTATCAGCTTTTCTTTTTTGTTGGTGAGCTTGTCGATTTGTTTTCGCAGTTTGAGTTTTTCGGACATATAATGAGTTTGACCGTATGCTTTTATTGCAGCATCGAGTTTGCTCTGAGTAGTATCAAACTTTTCAGAGGTTGTCCTCATTGCCATTGTCCCGTATTCCTGCATACCTTTGACAAAGTTTTCTTTCCTGCCGTCAGGGGATTTCATATTGTCAAGAAATTTATTGATTTTTTTGCAGTTCTCAGCACGGCTTTGTTGCTTCAAAATCTTCTGCTCATTCGATTTGATGTTCAGCTTATGAGAATGGATTTTCTCATTGATATTTACTATTTTCTGTCGCCTTTCAGCCGATAGAACAGACAATGCTTTATACACAGGCATTGGTACAACATTTCTCATTGATTCAACCGTTGAAACAAATTCAGCACTGCGAACCTTTTTTATGTTGAGTTTTTCGATTTTTGCATTGAGTTTATCGTTTTTTAGATTAAGCTCATCAATCTTAAGATTGCACCTGTCATACAGCTTTGCAAAAATCGGTATTGAAAATTCTTTGCTTTTCGTTTGTTCAAGCAATTCGGGTTCGGATTTTGTCTGTTCGGGTTGGAGATTGTCATTATTGACTTCTTCATCTCGCTGTTTTCTTTTATCGGTATTTGGATTATTATCAAAATCATTTGTAATATCAGGCATTTTACTTCCTCCTTCGTTTATTTTTTATGGAAACAACAATTACTAAAATTGCCAAAATTGCGGTTATAACAATTACTGCAATAATAAAATCAAAACTTCCGTTATTGTTGTTTTCGGTTTTTGTTGCCGTATCAGATGCAGCTGTATCCTTTACTCTTTCAGCAGTCACAATAAGTCTGTGACTGTTTACACCGTATGGATAACAAGTTATAAGACTTAATAGGTCTTTTTCTTCGTCAACTGACAGTAACGATATGTTGTCGGGCTTAACAATGTTTTTTGCTGTTACAGCATAGGTAAGCGTTTCATCAAGCACGGACACCTTGATTTCATCACCGATTTCAAGCTCGTTGAGATTGTCAAAAAACACCTGCGTAGGATAACCCGTGTGAGCTGAAAGCACCGAATGATTGCCTACACCGCCTATCGGAAACGCTGTATTTGGCAGATGAGCAACACCTTTTTCAAGCACTTTATCCGTATCCCCGTGGTAAATAGGCAGTTTTACATTTATTTTTGAAATATCAATGTAGCCTATAAGACCGTCACCAAAATTGAGAATATCGTCATATCCGTCAATCACGCTGTCTGTATCGTAAGAAAATCCATTGATAAGTTCTGATAAATTGTTGTTATATTCAGCAGCAGCCGACAAGTACTGTGACCTGTCGGCTGCTGAAATGCTGTCAAGATTTGCGGCATAATTGTTAATTGTGGATGCGGCGAAAAAACTATTGACAGCATTTGATACAGAAGGGTACAGCACAAAGCAGAGTGATGCAGTCATAAAAATTATTCCTATTATCAAGGTGTATTTGCTTCTGCATTTTTTCAATGTGCTGTACTCCTTTCTATTTAATGTGAAATTACTTGTTTGTAGCTTTTACTCTTCTGCGAATGAGCAATGTTGCAATACCGCCGAGTGCAAAAGCTGTGCCGAGAATGTAGAACATAACTGTACCTGCACCACCGGTCTGTGGTACAACAACTTTTGTGTCCTTAACATCCACGCTTGCTGTGCCGTCTGTTGGGCAGTTTGTGATGTACGAACCGTCAACAAATGTTGCACCGTATGTAACATCAATAGTTACCGGAATAACCTTACCGTAGATGTTGTAGCCTGTAGGAGCTTTTGTTTCGACAATATAATATTTACCGCTTGCAAGTTTGATTTCTTCTTTACTTGTGTTGTAGTAAGTAACCTTGCCTGTCTTGTCGGATACACCGCTTGCAATGGCATTTGTAAGAGCAGTTGCATCCTCTTCTGTTTTAAAAAGGCTGAATTCTGCACCTTCGAGAGCCTTGCCAGCTGTATCTGTCTTGTTAGTTGTAACTGCAAAAGAGTAAACATAAACTGTATTACCGTTTACTTCTGATTCAACTCCGTTCTTGTTAGAATAAACGAGCTTCGTTTCTGAGTTTGGGTTGCCTGTCTTTCCTGCTACAGCGTACTTATTGAGCTTTGCTGAATAAGTTACAGATGTATAAGTAACACCTTCTGCATAAAAGTCATTTTTCTGAAGGTAAGCGTTTGCAATTGATACATTAAAAGTTGTAGCCTTTCCGTCAACTTCTGATGTTACATTGAGAGCATAATCAGTTGAAGCAAGGTCAGCAACCTTACCGCCCTGTGCGTTGAGAAGTGCAACCTTTACGCTGTCTTTATCAAGAGTAAGTCCTGCTGACATCTCATCATATACGGTATATGATTTAAGTTTCATTTCTGATGAACCGGCAGTTGATGACTTAATTTCAAAATTCACTGTGTCACCAAGGCTTACATCGGTAAAATTAACATTATCCTTTGTGCTGTTGGTGATAGTCTTGCCTGTTACAACATCACCGTCATTTACCTTTGTTGCAAGGTCAATATCATTGATACTGTAAACCCAACCGTTGTTGTAGTATGGGAGCGATACAACAGAGTTTGTTACGCTTTTAACACCGGCAGGATAGTTAGTAGCTTTAATGTAGTACAAACCCTGAGTAAGGCTTGAAAAAGTCTTTTTTACTGATGTTGCAGATGTTACAAAGGTACCTACAGTAGATGCAGTTGATGGAATTGTTGAAAGACCGTCAAGAGCTGAGAGAACATTCGATGTCTTTCCGCTTAAAATCTCATCAGAGATTGAAGGAATGAGTGAATCATAGCCTGTCTTGTATGGATTTTCAGTAGTTTTGAGTTCTGCCACCTTGTACACCGTGAATGTATATCCGGGCTTAGAACAATTGAGCGTGAATGAAACCTTCTTTGTTTCATCAAGAGCATTTGCGTTGGTTGCAGCACTTGCAAATGGGATTGCAGTAAATACCATCATAACGGCAAGTACCATAGCTGTCATAATTCGTGTGATTTTGCTTTTCATTTTGCATTTTCCTTTCTGTTTTTGGATTTTTTATTCTTGCTACCGTGTTTACGGTAGTCATAGATGAAAATTATAGCCATTGCTCCGAGTGCCACAGAAGCAAAATAAAAGGGAGCAATTCCACCGCCGCCTGTTAGAGATAACACGGATTTGTTATCGGCAACGGTTAAAGACATGTTAAGTGTGTTTTCATTGTCGGCTGAAATTGTAAATTCAACCTTTTTACCGTATGGCATATAGCCTGACGGAGTTACAGACTCAACAAAATAGTAATCACCTACCGGCAGATTACTGATTGACAAACTACCATTCGTAGCCATACAATCGGTTGCAGTTTTTGCAACTGAATTATACATATAAGTTCCTATGCCTGTCTGATAACAGCTGATGGGAGTGTCGTCTGACTTATAGAGTTGCCAACCTGATCCGGTAAGAGCCTTTGTGCCGTCTGTTTTTGTCAGCTTAACCGAGCCTGTTTTCAGCGTGTTTTTGATATTTGCAAAAACTACGGTATCTGAATTAAGCGTAACTGTTACACTTTTAGGTTTGTTATACTTATACGGTAAAGAGTAAGTGCCGTCATCGTTAAGCTCGCCGAGTTCGGTTACTTTATATTTGAGCAATTCGTCATTGCTGTTATAAATCGGCAAGTCTGAGATTTCAGGACTTAAACCTTCAAGGTTTGTGCTTACTTTTTCGTTAAACCCTGTATCAGCACAGCTTATTTCAAAATACAAACCGTCCACAACATCATCTTCAGATGTTTTTTGTACCTGTAACGAACCTGTTTTTACGGTGTTGGCACAATCATATGTATAGTTGTATTCATCGGTATCATAGATTGTAAATTCGACTGCATCTTTCAGTTCATAACGGCTCGGAAACTTGTATGTTCCGTCTGACTGTTTAATGCCGATTTCGGTAAGCCTGTAAGTAATTTGAAAACCGTTTAGGTCAACTACATATGGCAGAATACCATCAATTTTGTTACCGTTTATGTCATAAAATTGCATATTATCTGTACTTGCTTTACCATTTTCATCAGTAGTCAAAACGATACTTGTAATCCCGTTTCCGTCTGCATCATAAGCCATAGGAGTAGGGATAAGGTCATCATCGAACTCTCGTTCATCGTCAAAAGACTCAAGCTTAAAACTCAAGCCCTCGATAACTCCGTCCTCGGAAGTCTTATTGATATTAATACTTCCTGTTGCAGGAGCGTTGTACACGGAATAATTAAGAGTAGATGTTGTTCCGTATTTGTTGGCAGTCTTAAACTCTGATTCAGCCTTTTCAAGGTAATTGTCAGGGAAATAATAACTGCCTCCGCCGAGAAAACCTTTTTCAACAACCTTATATTTTATAGGAATACAAATTGCTGAGTTTGGAACGGTTAAACAGCTTGTGAGCTTGTAACCGTATCGGTTGTAATAGTTAGCTGTTCCGGTAGAATCTGTAACAATATCACCATAATATTTGCCGTTTTCGTCCTGTACCTCAAACCAAACTCCAGACACTTTACCGTTGTATGAGGTCTTTTTAACAGTTAAATCTGTTTCAGAAACTGTATTCTGAAAATTAAATGTAACCGTTTTGCTCTCGTCAAGCGTTAATGACTTACCGTTAGCGTTGGATTTTGCTTCTGATGATTTGCCATAGTAGTATCTTGAATAAGCATTCTCACAATTGCTGAATACAGCATTTGAAACACCTTCAAAATATGAACCTTTATAATTGATTGCATTTTCTTTCTTTATCGTCCAAGTGTAACCGCCATAGCTGTGAGATCCTAAAGTAGTCTTAAAACCAAGCTCCTTGACTGTATAGGTTATCTTGTTGCCTTTATCGTCATATACCCTCAAACCTTTAACAGTCGCTTCGCCGTTTTTATCGGTTGAAACTGCGTTGTACTCGTTGCCGAGGCTATCTGATATTGCAAACCAAAGATTTGAAACTATACCGTCTGTTGATGACTTCTTGATTTTGAGGTCAGCTTTTATGGCATCTTCATAAATCGTCTGAATAACGGCTGTTTCAACGGTTGAGTTTTCCTCATTTGCAATGACAGGATAAACAGTATTGTCAAGCTCATAGCCTGTCGGTGCGGTTATTTCTTTGATGTAATATGTTTTGCCGACATCTACCGATTTTGCAAAAGTCCCCTTGCCATCAGCACTTGTTGTGAGCTTGTCATACAAGCTTGCACAAGCTGAATCAGAGTACAAGCCATATACTGCTCCGCCGACACCTATACCTGACTGATTAAGCTTGTTAATGCCCACATATGCCTTTGCCGGCATTTCATCAATCGGTACTTTGATAGGGGTATTTGTGTCCTGAGCAAGACCGGCAATTTCTTCATTTATTACTCTGTAAAACACAACATCACTTAGCGAGTATCCGTCAGGAGCTTTTTCTTCTTTAATTACAACAGTTCCAACTGGAATAGTAATTATTCCGCTTGCATAATAAAATTCATCCGAATGATATTCTTTTGAAAGATATTCTTCTGCAAAGTCAGCAAACCCGTTTGAGTTTGTTTCAATATACCAAGTACGCTTTAAGTTTTTGCTGTCAAGAGCAGGAGCTGTATCACCGGGTTTGACATTGTAATCTTTGTCAATCTCTTGTGCATAATAAGACACGCTGAAAACCGCACCGCCAAGACCTTGACTTGTTGTTTCGCCTGTAATTGCATTTTTCTTTTGAAGTATAATACCAACCGGATCATTTACTGGATCATCAGTACAGCTAAAGCTATAAATCTTTGTACCGTCTGCGGCTTTTTTGCCTGAATTCACAAATGTATAAACAGTTTCGTCAAGCTCATAGCCTTTTGGTGCTTTGGTTTCTTTTGCATAGTAAGAAGCTGATGCGTCAACATATTTACTGTAACTGCCGTAACCGCTTGCATTTGTTGTAATACTGCCGATTTTTTTGGTACAAGCTTTGTCTGTGTATATGCCATACTCAGCTCCCGACAAGCTGTAACAACCGTTGCCGGCTGTAAGCTCTTTGTTTGATGATGATTTGTGAAGTTGCAGCTTGACAACATCCGGAAATGTCAACTTAACATATCCGTCTTTAACTGTATAATTAGAACCCTGAGCAAAAGTCTGATATGATGCATAGTCATTACTTGTAATTAAATACAAACTGTTTTTGCTCTTGATTCCATGTTCCTTCAAAAAAGAATTTTTCATTGTCACATTAACTGTCGTACCAAGATTTTTAGAACAGGTAAATGTTATCTTTTTACCGCTTACGCTGACCTTAACATTTGAATTGCTGACGATTACATCGGATGCTTTAGTTACTGAAGCGGTACCGTTCTTATCAGTCAAAGTGATTGAATACTGTCCGTTTGATTGATTATATGACATTTGATACGACTTCGCAGAACTGAGTGATGATGCTGTATATGACGGATTACGCACCGACCTTTTGCACCAAGACACCATATTGTCATATGCTGTTGTAACATTTGCTACAGTAGTTTCAGCTGAGCTTGTCTCAGTCATAGTACGGGCAGGAGTAAGCAACGGTTTTCCGGATACGGCATCAAAGGTTGAAGCATTTCTCTTGCCGGCTACAATCTCGAAAATTAACAACTGTGTTGCGTAATAGTAATGTACCTTACTTTTTGACGGAGATTCAAAACCTCCGAACCCCCAACTTAGGATCAGATTAACTGCGTTCTGTTGTGCAGTAGTTAGCTGTTTCCAAGCTGCTGATTGAGATGTACTTTTTACAGTAGCAGAACTTGTTAATTCAGATGCTTTATCCGGTTCAATACAGTACGCTCTTTGTGTGTAGTCTAAAAAATTCAAGGTTTTTCCGGATGGAGCAAAAAAGTGCACCTTGAAATTTTCCCAACCTTCATAATGCTGACTGTGCTTTTTTCCGTTTGCGTCTGTATAAGTATATTCAGCTGTTTTCTTGTATATAAAACCTTTGCCGTCTGCTCCACGATTGCCTTTAACCGAGGCAGCACTCACGGAAAACGAACCAACAGACAATGAGCCGATAATTACAGTCAAGCATAAGAAAACCGACAATATTTTTTTAATTAACTTCATTCAAATTTTTCTCTCCTTTCATCTAAATATTGAAAAAGAAAAACTACTGTATTCTTTTATGGGTGATGCACGAATCATATTTACCTCCGTAAATTTATATTATTAACCACCTTAGTGGGGATTGTAGGGATGCATCGGACAAATTAATGCCCGATGCAAAAGAAGAATAACAATGAAAACTTAAAAAGTCTTGCTGTCAAATGAACAGTGAGAGTCATAAAACAGAAAGTTGTAATCAACTTAAAATGTTAAGGTCATATATGTAGTTAAGGTCAACATTTGTTGATATACCGTTAATTCTACCGTTATCTGAATACTGCCACACATCACAAGTGATTGACGGCTTTATATACCATTCTGCGTTCCAAATGGAAATGCCGTTATTTTTTAAGGTTTTGCGATTGAGCAGATAGTCATAAACGCTTGCTGAGGAATACACACCCGATTTAAAGCCGTTGCTTTTGAGTTTGTTACAGAAATTGACTGCCATTTTTGTATAATTGCTGTTGCTTGTACTCATTGCAGGCTGATACTCCATATCGTAGTAAACAGGAAGTTCAAACTTTTTACCCTTGATACAACTAAGGCAAGCATCTGCTTCTGCTGTTGCCGTTGACGGTGACATTGCATAGCTGAACCAATATGCTCCGACTTTAAGACCGGCGGATTTTGCGTTTTTGTAGTTTGTTTCAAACATATTGTCTTTTTGGCTTTTTTCTTTACCGTAGCCTGCACGGATAATCACATAGTTATAACCGGCTGATTTTACCTTGTTAAAATCTATTGAGCCTTGCCAAGTTGATACATCAATACACTTTGCGACACTTCCCGAAACAGTCAGCTTGCACGATGCGGTTTTTCCGTTGTAGGTTTTGTATGTGATTGTTGCTGTTCCTTGAGATTTAGCGAAGATTTTTCCGGTTGAATTAACCGTTGCAACATATGTATTACTGCTTGTCCAAGTACTGCGATAACTGTATGCGTTATTGTTGAGCGTAGCTTTAAGCGTTTTACTCTGTCCGACTTTAAGGGTTGCAGATTTATCAGAAACAGTAACCCTTGAAGGTGCAGATTTGACTGTTACCTTACAAGTAGCTTCTTTTCCATTGTTGAGCTTACATCTTATCGTAGTAGTGCCGGCTGTTTTTGCAGTAACAAGACCGCCTGACTTTTGGACGGGAGCAATTGCGGTGTTATTCGAGTAATAAAGTCTGTAGTAGGCTGCTGTATTGTTCGGAATACTGCTGTTCAAGTCATATTTTTCACCAACACCTAAAGTAATACTTGTTTTATTAAGTGTGATACTGTCAGCAAGTTTTTTGACTGTTACGGTACAGCTTGCAGTCTTGCCGTTATATGTTTTGGCTGTAATCTTTGACGTGCCGACACCGACAGCAGTTATTTTTCCGTTATTGTCAATACCTGCAACCTTACTGTTGTCAGTTGTAAACGACACCTGTGACAGCGTTCCGTTTTCAACCGTAGTTTTTAATGTGTAGGTTTCAGTTGTGCCAAGTGTGATACTTGACTTGTCAAGTTTTACACTTTTAGGTATAGTAGTAGGCTTTGGAACAGTTGTAGGTTCTGTAACTGCTTCCGTTGTAGGCTCTGTTGTTGATTCTGCTGTTGTCGGTTGTTCTTCTGTTGGCCCTTTAATCAGACCTACGATAATCTTCTGTACAAGTGTTGAATCAACAACGGTAATCACACCGTCTTTATTAAGGTCATACAACTTAATTTGTTTTTCATCAAATGTTGTCATACCTACAACATTCTTCTGAATAAGCGTTGCATCTTCGACTGAAAACTTTTTGTCTGTGCTTACTGCTCCTGCACTAAAGGCACAAAGGCTCACAAGAGTAGTGGCAGTAAGTAAGCCCGAAATAATCTTCTTTTTTATTTTCATAACTTCCTCCTAAAAAAAGGTCTCTATATATATTCCGCAAAATTTGCGGTTTGTCACCCTAAAAATCAAAAAATTTTAAAAGTTTTTTAAAAATAAAAACCTTCTCATATATATTCCGTAAAAATCGGGTTTTCGCACCCCCAAAAATGAAAAAAATTTTAAAATTTTTAAATTTTTTTTGAAATTTCTTTAAAATTATTCTCAAAAAGAAAAAAATACTCCGTTCAGGAGCATAAAAAGAGCATAAAAAAACAGAGCCGTAGCTCTGTCTGAAATTTGTTATGTAATTTTACAAAAAATAAAGGGACGGAAAAACCGCCCCTTTACACATTAAGGTTTCTAATTTTATAAACAGAAAAAATCAAGTGCGAAATCGCTCAAATTGTCACCGATATTTTCTAAGAAGTCTGCAATTGAATCGCCCAAATTAAACAGAATGTTAAATCCCATAGCAAACAGCCATAATATGCCGATTACAACGCAGCCTTCAAGTAATTGAAATGAGCCTTGCTGTATCCATCCCACAACAACTATAGTTCCGCAGATAGCAAATATTGTAGTGAAAAAACCAACTATCAAATGAATGACTCCGCAAAAATCGGCAATGAAGGTTAATATGTAGGCTAATATGTAAAGTATGCCTTTTAATAGGTAAGCAATAATCAGAAATATTAGTTTTAAGGGGAATAACAGTATTTTTTTCATATTGTTCACCTCTCGTTAAAATCAATTATACTCAACTTTACCACAACCCGAACACTTTCTGCCGACTACTTCGGTTTTTGTTTCGTAGTGCGATTTTTCGGGTACAGTTACAGTTTTTGTGCCGACCTGAACTTCAATAGTTTTCACTGTCCAACTAACAGGTTCTCCGTTAAGTGCGTGTTGTTCATTGTGTTCGCTACGGTTATCTGTAATATCTTCACCGCATACTTTACAAATTGCTCTGCCTTGTTTTTCATAAACCGGCTCTTCGTAGGTATAGGCTTCCTTATCCACAACCTTTACTTGTGTTTCTTTGGTAATTTTCTGCCAACTATGAGTATGCTCCGCAGGAGCTGAAATATATTTTACGGATTTGCCCTTTGAATCATATCCGCTTGTGAACT
>ERZ826242.1751-NODE-1751-length-21878-cov-9.138249_pt1 | contig 21878 bp, 20 predicted proteins | sample MGYA00519871_ERZ826242 | MGnify/ENA primary metagenome ERZ826242 (study PRJEB31778, sample SAMEA3449226) | human gut metagenome | biome: human gut; feature: human-associated habitat; material: faeces | place: United Kingdom | collected 2010/2012 ...
TTGTCGCGCGTGAAGGTGATGGACGGCGCAGCGTCCGCCGTTTTTTCGCCGTTCATCGAACAGGCCGCATAGAGGGAAAGCATCAGCACAAGGCAGAGAAGCATCGCGAGGGGGCGTTTCATAAAAAGCACGTCCTTTCTGAGTTGTTTCTACCCTCTATGACGCAGCAATGCGCAAAAAAGTTCCCGCCGCGCAGAAAAAATCTGCACAGCGGGAGCTTATCCTTTACAGATCGCCCGAAAAGCGCACGCGCGAGCGCTGCGCGTCGAACCCATCAGGGTAACGGGCAGCCAATTTATCAAGATTCTGCTGCAAAATGTCGTCTAAATTCAAATCAAGCGCGGTCGCGGCTTCGGCCAGATACCACGCCACGTCGCCAAGCTCTTTTGCAAGGTGCACTTTATCGAGCTCATGCCCCTGCGCCAGCCATTTTTTCACAAGGTCGATGGCCTCGCCGCTCTCGCCGCAAAGGCCCATCACGCTGTTGATCAGCACGTCCTTTCGTGAAAGCGCGGGGTTGAGCGTCGCCATCGCCTTTTCCTGATATTCGTTCGCCGTCATCAACGCCGCTCCCTTCAGTCTTTTGCACTCAGTGCGACCGCATGGCGCACAAAGCTCATCGGCGGCACATAGCGCGGCAGCTTCATCTTAAACACCGTCTGCGGTGTGCGCGGCTCGTAGAGCTCGAAGCCCTCGAGGTCGTGCATCACGGGCGCGGTCATCGTGAACGGGCGGCTGTCGGGGCCGACGAGCTCGATCTTGTCGCCCGCGGCAAACTTGTTGCGAAGCGACAGCGTCGCGTTGCCGTCCGCATCGCAGTCCGTCACGACCGCGCAGACCTGCCAGTCGCGGATGTAGCGAGAATTGTCGTAATACTGCCCCGGCTGGCCATAGTAAAAGCCCGTCGAATAATGGCGGTGGCTCACATGCTCTACCTCATCGCGCCATACGGGGTCAACCTCCCTGCCCGCGGCGACGTCGTCGAGCACATGGCGGTACGCACCTGTGACGATGGCGGCGTAGTAGGCCGACTTCGCGCGCCCCTCGATCTTGATGCAGTCGATGCCCGCGTCCATGATATCGTCTAAATGGTCGATCATGCACATATCGCGCGAATTCATGATGTAAGTCCCCTTTTCATCCTCGAAGACGGGGAAATATTCGCCCGGGCGCTTCTCCTCCATCAGCGCATACTGGTAGCGGCAGGGCTGGGCGCACTGGCCGCGGTTCGAGTCGCGGCCGGTCATATAGTTTGAGAGAAGGCAGCGGCCCGAATAGCTCACGCACATCGCGCCATGACAGAAGGTCTCGACCTCCAGCTCCTCTGGAATTTTCGCGCGCATTTCGCGAATCTCCTGTAAAGACACTTCCCTTGCCAGCACCACTCGTTTCGCGCCCAAATCGTACCACGCGCGGGCGCACTCGTAGTTTGCGATCGACTGCTGGGTCGAGATATGGCGCTCGCACTTGGGCGCATACTTCCCCGCGAGCGTAAACGCGCCGAGGTCGGCCAAAATAAGCGCGTCGACACCCGCGTCGTTCAAACGCTCCAAGTGCTCGGGCAGGCGCGCGACCTCGTCGTTGCGCGGCATCGTATTCACCGTCACGTGGACGCGCACACCGTGGTCGTGCGCGAACTGCACCGCTTTGGGAAGCTCCTCCGGCGTGAAGTTGCCCGCGAACGAGCGCATGCCGAAGCTCGTACCGGCTAAGTACACTGCGTCCGCGCCGTAGAGCACGGCCATCTGCAATTTTTCCATATCGCCCGCCGGGGCGAGGATCTCGGGTTTTCTTCTCATCGTTGTCCTCTTTCAAAGCGGCAGCGTGGCATAAGCCACGCTGCCGCGTCATTTTATGTTAGCCTGCGTACTGGCTGGAGCTAACGAAGCTCGAGTGCTCCGCGTAGGTCTTGAAGAAGTGGTGCACGCCGTCCTTGCCGAGCGCGTAGAAGTAGTAGTTCGTCTGCGCCGGTTCGAGCGCCGCCTGGATGGAGGCGAGACCGGGGTTCGCGATGGGCGTTGGCGGTAAGCCCTCGTACATCGAGAGGTTGTAGGGCGTGTTGTAATTGAGGTCGCTGCTCGTGAGCGTGCCGGTGTAGTTGTCACCAAGGCCGTAAATGAGCGAGGCGTCGATCTGTAACTTGTGATACGTCTCGCCGATGTTGTTGAGACGGTTATAGATGACCGACGCGATGTTCTCGCGGTCCGTGCCGTCCGTCTCCTTTTCGATGAGCGAGGCGATGGTCAGGATCTGGTTGAGCGAATAGCCGGAGGCCTCGACCTTCTGCATGAGCTCATCGCTCATCTTTGTATTAAAGTTGTCGAGCAGTCTCGACAGCGCGTGCGTCGGGTCCTCGTCCACGAAGAACTCGTAGGTATCGGGGAAGAGATAACCCTCAAGGCGTGTCAGGTCGCCCTTCTTATTGTTGTCGATGAACGAATAGTTGAAGTCCGAGTTCATCGCCGCGTCGGTGAGCTTTTCCGCCGTGTTGACACCATACTTGTCCATCAGCGCGATGATCTGGCGGACATTATAGCCCTCGGGGATCGAAATTTTAACGGTATTCGCCGTGAGCGACGCGTTCTTGTTGCTCATGCGGTTGATGAGCGCGTCGTAGTCCATATCGCTGTCGACGGCGTAGGTGCCGATGCCGATGCGGCTTTCCGCGTGGCGGAGCCTGCCGAACGCCTTGAAGAACCACTTGTACTTAATGAGCCCCTCGTCGTGGAGCTTCGTGGCGATGGTGTTCAGGTTGTCGTCGCGCGTGATCTCGATGGTCGTCTCGACCGGTGCCTTGTTGAAAGAGCACATGTCGTTCGCCAGCAGCCATCCCACACCGGCGAGGATCGCCGACGTGATGAGCACGAACGCGAGCCACAGCGTAAAGCGGCGGCGCTGCCCTTTCTTCTTCAGTTTTTGCCGCTCGGCGCTGCTGCGCGTGGAGCGGTGCTGCGTGCGCTGCTCCGCTTCGCGGACGCTCTCGGCGTCCCAGCGGGCGGTTTGATCGTAGTTGTCCTCGTAGCTCATAGCTCCTCCTTGCTGATTTGAAATTCCCTCACCTTTTTCTATCGGTCAGGCTCACCTTTGCGCGCTCGCGCATAGGATAGGGCATGACAAGTGAGGTGAAACAAAAATGTGCAATAACAACAATAGCTGCGTGTGGCTGATCCTCATCATCATTCTGGTGCTGTTCGGCTGCGGCGGGTGCGGCAACGGCTGCAACTGCGGTTGCGGCTGCAACAACAACTGCGGCTGCGGCAGCAGCAACGATTGCTGCTGCTAAGGCACTCTCCTCCTGTGAAGATGGGGCGCGTGAGCGTCCCCTTTTCACTTGTTTTTGATGTGGTCAAGCCTTCAAAAGTTCCGTCACGCGGCGGTAAATTTCCTCATGTATGTCTTCGACCGTGCGCATCGCGCCGTCTTTCGAGCAGTCGATGCGCTGCCAGGAGCAGCGCTCGGCGACCTTTTTCGCATTCTCGCGGCACGCGCGCAGGTAAGCTTCATCCTGCTCGTGGATGTCGGCCTTCGTGTTTGTCGCCTGTTCGCGCTCGCGCATCATCTTTTCGGTCAGCTCGGTCGGCACGTCGAGATAAAAGACGAGCGACGGCTCGGGCAGGCCCAGAAGGCCGTATTCAAAGCCGAAGAGCCAGTCGAGATACTTCTCCCGCTCGCCGTCCGGCAGCTTGCCGGCCTGATGCACGGCGTTCGAGGTCGTGTAGCGGTCAGCGATCAGAAGTCCACCCGCCTCGTAATATTTGCCCCAGTCCTGCTTGTAGGACGCGTAGCGGTCGACGGAGTAAAACGTCGACGCCGCATAGGCATTCACATCGTTCGGGTGAGTGCCGAACGCCCCGCCGAGGTACAGCTCGACGAGCGCGGCGGACTTTTCCCCATAGCGGGGAAAGTTGAGCTTGCGGCAGTCGACACCCTCGCGCTGCAGCCTCTCGAAGAGCAGCTTGCTCTGCGTCGCCTTGCCGGAGCCGTCCGTGCCTTCAAATACGATCAGCTTCCCGCTCATTTGCGCTTCTCCCCCGAAACGTGGACAAGGAAGAGCGGCAGCTTCATCATACGGCCGATACGGGACGGATTTTTGATGAGGCGGTAGAACCACTCCAGATTGTGCTTGCAGTAGAACTCCGGCGCGCGCTGCGCGACGCCCGCAAAGATGTCCATCGAGCCGCCAAGGCCCATCAGCAGATGACAGCCCGTCGCCTCGCCATATTTCGCCATAAAGAGCTCCTGCTTGGGCGCGCCGAGGCACACGAGCGCCATGTCCGCGCCGCTCGCCTTGATCTCCCCGGCGATGGGGGCATCCTCCTTAAAATAGCCGTCGTGCGTGCCGGCGATGACAAGGCCGGGAAAACGGTTCTTGAGATTTTCCGCCGCCTGCTCGGCAACGCCAGGCTTTGCACCGAGCAGGTAAACGCTCTTGCCGAGCTTGGCGCAGCGCTCGATCATGCCCGTGCCGAACTCGATGCCGGGCACGCGGCCTCTGAGCGGCTGGTGCAGAATTTTCGCGCCGTACACGATGCCGATGCCATCCGGCAGGACAAGGTCCGCGCCGTTGACGGCGTCGTTCGCCGCAGCGTCCGCGCGGCAGGTCTCCACGATCTCGGGATTGGGCGTCACAACATAGTGCGCACCCTCGGAGCACAAAAGCTCTTCCCCGCGCGCAAGTGCCTCGTCCATCGTCACATTATCAAAGCCAACACCTAAAATATTGATCCGCATGATAGTCTGTCCGTTTCTTTCACATTTTTATTAAAGCAGTTTATTATATCACTCTTTTTTGCCGCTTTCAACCGCTTTGGCGCTTTTCTCCGGCAACTGCGAGAGGATGACCGCCGCAAGCATCAGCGCGCAGCCGAAATACTCGCGCAGGCTCATGCGCTCGTGCAGGACGATCGCGCCGCAGACAACGGCAAAAAACGACTCGAGGCTCAGCAGCAACGACACGACCGTCGGGTCGCCGTCCTTCTGCGCAATGATCTGCAGCGTGTAGCCCACGCCGCTCGACACCACGCCAACATAGAGCAGATACGGGATGCAGGTCTTCACCGCCTCGAGCGTGGTGTGCTCGCCGAATGCAAGTGCGCCGATGGCTGAGAGCATGATGACCACTGCAAACTGCGCGCAGGACAGCGCAATGCCGTCCACCTGCTGCACAAAATAGTCCACAGCAAGGATCTGGGCGGTGAAAGCAAAGGCCGAGAGGAACACATACATATCACCGCTGCTGAACGAAAGCGTACTGCTGCCGTCAAAGCACAGGAAGTAAAGCCCCGCGACGGCGGCGATCACGCAGAGCCAGATGCTTTTCTTCGCCTTTTTGCCAAGCACCGTGCTGAACACCGGCACGAGCACGATGTAGAGCGCCGTGATAAAGCCCGCCTTGCCCGCGCTCGTCGTCCCCATGCCAAACTGCTGCAAGTTGATTGCAAGCGCCAGAAACGCGCCGCAGACAAGCCCTCCGCGCAGCAGCGCGCGCTTTTCCTCCGCGCTGTATTTTTCGCGCGGGTGGATGCGCTGCATGGCGGCCAGCAGCACCAGCAATACCAGCACCGCGGGAATGGCGCGCAGCGCGTTGAAGCTGAAGCACCCAAGATGCGCCGCGCTGAGGCTCTGCGTGACAAATGCGCTGCCCCAGATCAGGGCCGTGATCAGCGGCAGCACCACCTGGCGGACTTTCGGATTTTTCATAGTTGCCTCCCGGATATCACACATGTTACAATGCAGAATAGCATATCAAAATACCGCATTTTTCGCAAGTATTCCGGCGGAAAAATTTGCACCGAACGGAGGCGTCCCATGCAGATTGACGACATTCTTCTGCTTCGCATGAACCGGCAGTATCTTTTTACCCCCGCAGAGGACGAACTCACCGTGCTGCGCGACCTCTGCGGCTTACAGGCGCAGTTTTACGGCAACTGCCTGCATGCGCTGCGTCTCCGCTGCGGGAAAGCGCCGGATGAGGATATCCTGCGCACCTCCACCGTCAAAACATGGACGCTGCGCGGCACGCTGCATCTCATCGCACAGAGCGACTTGCCGATCTTTCTTTACGACGGGCGCAGTCATTTTCTTCGTCCGTGCGACACAATGTCAGACGACGGCCGCCTCTCCGCCGCGCGCAAGCGCGAGCTGGCCGCGATCATTTTAGACGCCGCCCAAAAAGGCTGCGGCGACCGCAAGGAGCTGCGCCTTCTCTGCCGCGAGCACGGCATGACCGCCGATGAAGAACAAAGCGCGTTCGATCCTTGGGGCGGGCTGCTCCGCGCGCTGTGCGAAAGCGGCGTGCTCTGCCACACCGCGCAGCAGAAAAAGGCCTTTCGCCCCTGTCCGCCGTTTGCACCGATGACAAAAGCCGACGCCCTGCGCGCTCTCATGCGGCGGTATCTGACACACTACGGTCCCGTAACAGTACAGGACGCCGCATACTTCTTCGGTCTGCCCCAGCGAGAGCTGCTGCCGCTCATCGAATCTCTCCCCCCGCGCGAATCCGTCTGTGAAGGTAAAACATTTTACAGACTTGATGATATTAACATTATCGGTGACCTATCCTGCTGTCGTTTTCTCGCGGGCTTTGATCCGCTGATGCTCGGGTATGAGAAGCGGTCAAACCCGTTCCTGCCCGAAGAGGCTCTGCGCGGCGTGTTCACGCTCGCCGGTATCGTTAGACCGAGCATTCTGCTCGACGGGAAGATCGTCGGCGTTTGGAAACGCCGCGGGAAAGCTGTTGAATTGACATGGTTAATGCCTTTACAAGCATTGCAGCGCAAAAGAATCGAAGAGGAAGCTCTTCGGATTTTTGGAGATTCGGTCTCCAAACTGGTTTGGAGGGATTGAGTCGCGCCCGTTGGGCGCGAGGGGGATAGCAGCGCCCGCAGCGCTGCACGGATCAAAGGGGGTATTCTCTTTCGCAAAAGAGAATACCCCCTTTGAAACCCCCAGAGAAAGGCCTTGGATTGGCAGTCTCAGGCTTGAACAACTCTGATGTCTCCGAAGTGAAAGTGCCTCGTGCGCGGCGTTGCCGCATTAGTGTTGCGATACGATTTGACCTACTCCTACTATCCGCTGCCGCTCTGCCCATCTTGTAGAAGTACAGCCTAATTTCCGTCTAACGGGGTACTACTCAATGCGGCGAGCGCAGCAATGCCGCATTCGGCACGCAGTCTGCCGCCGTTCTACCGACACTCGCGCCTCACGGTAGTAAGGCGCGGTTGCGAGTAATAACGAGACGGTAGGGGCTCATGGCGAAGCCATGTACACCGCACCTGATTGCGCAGCGTGTGCAGCTCTTCAAGCCCCAGACCGGCAATGTCGGGGTCAAGGGGCAGCGCCCCTTGCGTTCTCTTGGGGGTCAAAGGGGGCCATTCTCTCACGTGAGAGAATGGCCCCCTTTATTCAACGCAGCCCTTGGGCTGCAATATTCTTCCCTTAAAAGGGAGATTTTCCAAAAATCAAATGAGATTCTTTTCAGAATCAGCATCAAACAAATGCACCAGTTTGGCATCAAACCCAAACTTCACCGCCGTATGCCGCGCATATGCCATCGGATCAATATTCGCGGTGGGAATGACTGCCACAACATCCTGCCCATTCGCGGCAAGGTGCAGATGCAGCTCGCTGCCCATCAGCTCGCTGACGTCGACCTCGGCAGGGATGCCGCTCTCGCCGAGCGCGATATGCACGGGGCGCACGCCCGCGGTGACACTGCGGCTCTCGACGCCTGCGGCGGCGAGCTTTGCGCTCTGCTCCGCGGTAAGCGTGACGGTCTCACCCATGACGGTGAGCGTATAGCCGCCGGCAGTCTTTGTGAGCTGGCAGTTTTCAAAGAAATTCATCTGCGGCGAGCCGATGAAGCCCGCGACGAACAGGTTCGCCGGATGATTGAAGACCTCCTGCGGCGTGCCGATCTGCTGGATGTAGCCGTCGCGCATGATGACGATGCGGTCGCCGAGGGTCATGGCTTCGACCTGATCGTGCGTGACGTAGATGAACGTGGTGTCGATCTTCTCGCGCAGCTTGATGATCTCGGCGCGCATCTGGTTGCGCAGCTTCGCGTCGAGGTTCGAGAGCGGCTCATCCATCAGCAGCACCTTGGGGCTTCTGACGATGGCGCGGCCGATGGCCACGCGCTGGCGCTGGCCGCCGGAGAGCGCCTTGGGCTTGCGGTCGAGAAATTGGGTGATATCAAGAATCTCCGCCGCCTCGCGCACGCGGCGGTCAATCTCGTCGTTGGGCATTTTCTTGAGATGCGTCTTGCCGTCCGCGTCCGTCTCCGCGATTTTCTTGAGCTTGAGCGGGAAGGCGATGTTTTCATAGACGGTCATGTGCGGATAAAGTGCATAGTTCTGGAAGACCATCGCGATGTCGCGGTCCTTGGGCGCGACGTCGTTCATCTGCTTGCCGTCGATGAAGAGCTCGCCGCCGCTGATCTCCTCGAGACCGGCGATCATGCGCAGCGTGGTCGACTTGCCGCAGCCGCTCGGGCCGACGAGCACGATGAACTCCTTGTCGGCCACGTCGATATTGAAGTCCTGCACGGCGACAACGCCTTCGTCAGTGATCTCCAGATTGTTCTTCTTTTCGACGGCCTCGTCTTTCTTCTTTTTCTTCTTGCTTTCGGTGTTGGGGTAGACCTTTCGGACATTTTTCAGAATGACCTCTGCCATAATCGTGAACCGCAGCCCTGCCGCCTCCGCGATGCAGGACCTCGCAGCCGCCTGAGCGCGCCGCTTTACGGCAGGTCTCCACACTGCCGCACCGCCGGTTCGGCGGAAAACGTTCCTCCTTTTGTATTTCCCGCGAGCGGTACGTAAAAGGTGGAGTAGCGCAGGCGGGAGGGAATGGAAGTGAGCAAAATTGCCCAAATTCAGTATACGGCAAAGCGCGGCTTTCCACAATGGAAAACCGCGCTTTCATGCTGTATTTTGGTAAGATGAATAACAAAAAGTGCCGAAATTTATGCCTTTTTACCACGGCGGTGGCGATAGATGACCGCCAGCCGGTCGATGAGCAGATCGTAGACGAAAAAGAGCAGCAGCCCCATCGCCGCCGTCGCCCACAGCAGCCACGCTGCGCTCTCGGAAAACTCCTGCACCACGGCGGGGAGCTTAAAGACAAAGATGATGAGCGCGTACATGACGCCCATGCTCACGGCGCAGAGACCGAGCTTCGCCAGAAGCCGCAGCGCTTTGGGCGAGATCGCGTCAAGATTCGTCTTCACGAGGGGATAATAGCCGAGAAAGCAGAACACAAGCGCTGCTTCCTTATCCGCGCAGAGAAGAAGTCCCAAGACCGCCGCCGCGGCAAAGCAGCTCCATGCGTAGCTTTTGCGGCATTCCTCGCGCGCGGGCAAAAGCGTAGCCGATGCGAGGATCGGCCAGGCGTAGGTCGAGAGCGGGATGACGCCGCTGAGCCAGAGGAAGGCGACCGCGAGCGCGCACAGTACGCCGCACAGCGCCAGTTCATGTGTTTTCTTTGCCAAAATTTACTTCACATCGCTTTTACAGATATTCCGGCTCCATCGCGTCGTGGAGCACGGTGGTGATCGCGTCGGAAAAGACACTGTCGGAGTGCGCGTGTAGGGCGTTGAGCGTTTCCGCCACAGCGGCGACCTTCACCTTGCCAGTGGAGTACACGTCCTGATCGAAGATGAAGCGCACTTCCTTTTCTTGTACCTGCTGAACCTGATTGCCGCTGCGGATGTTGCGCTGGACAAAGCCTGGGCCCGCGTGCAGCTTGAGCGCCGCGAGCGCATCGAGCTTGCGCTCGACGTCGACCGAGCACTTGGCGACGCTTGCCTCGTCCACGTCGTCCTCGTCGAGAATGCCGAGGTACGGCGGCTGGAGCAGATCGTTCCAGCGGCGGCCCGTGAGGCCAAGCTGCTCGCGCGAAATGGCGTTCACAAAGCGAAGCCCCACGCGGTCAAAGCAGTTGGGACGGTAAATCTTGATAAACTGGCCGAGCGGCTCGTCGAGACGGGCGGCAAAGTCCTCCCAGTGCGTGTAGCGCATGGTGGAAAGGGCGATAAAGTCCTTCGTGAGGCTCAGCTTGTAGCCGCCGTCCTCGGAAATGAACGTGTGGTTATTGACCGTCCGCGCGGGCGCGCCGTTCACGCCGGGCAGCTTTTCCACCTGGCACTGGTAGCGCGGAAATGCCGCGCGCACGGTCTCCTGAAAGTCGGCGGGCTCGCGCGTGTCGATCGAGAGGATCGTGGGGAAGCGCAGCTGGCAGATGACTTCGATGAGCTGAGATTTGCCGTAGGCGTAGCGGCGGTTATCGGAAGAGATCATAACGTAAATACCTCCGTCATGTTGCATTTGATTATAAATTATAGAGGAAAGAAAAACGATTGTCAAATCAGCGTTCGTGCGCGAAGAAGCGCTGATAAAACTTACCAGCAGAAAAACTGCATATCCGATTTTTTATGAGTCAAACTACCCTTGCGATACCCAAACCGCAAAACTCTTTCAAACAGGTGAAACCAAAAACAATTGTAGGAAAAGGAGAAAATCATTATGTCCAGCAAGAACAGCAACAAGCTCAACATCCCCGAGGCCAAGGCCGCTATGAACAAGTTCAAGATGGAAGCCGCCAGCGAGGTCGGCGTCAACCTCAAGCAGGGCTACAACGGCGATCTGACCTCCCGCGAGGCTGGCTCTGTCGGCGGCCAGATGGTTAAAAAGATGATCGAGAGCTACGAGAAGAACCTGTAAAAAAGGCTCTTTCGCAAATCGCAGACAAAGGGCGCGGCCAACAGGCCGTGCCCTTTTTTGCAGTGTTTTATGACAGGACAATGGGAGACTTATCAGCGGGTATGAATTTAATTCACAGATTATGGTAATATTATGAAATTTACTTTTTGTCAAGGTGCTCATATAATCAAGATAGTCTTATAAGATATTTGTCGATAAGGCTTAATGCAGAAAATAAAATGTGAGAACACATAGGAGGGAAGACAATGAAATTCGAAGGAATTATGTCGGCGCTCGTCACACCGTTGACGGCAGAGTTTGAGATCGATGAACCGGCGCTGCGCAAGCATGTCGAGTTCCAGATCGAATCCGGTATTCGCGGCATCGTTATGTTGGGCGGTACCGGCGAGTACGCGGCCCTGACGCGTGAGCAGCGCCTTGAGGCGGTGCGGATCGCGATCGACGCGGCAAAAAAGCGCGTTCCCGTGGTCGCCGGTGTTCTTGAGCCGGGCTACGGCGAGTGCGTGACGGCCTGCAAGGCATTTGAGGCCATCGGCGCGGACGCGCTGCTCGTTCTGACGCCATACTATCTCAGCCCCTCGCAGAGCGGCATCCTCGATTATTTCCAGCGCATCGACAAGATCGTCAATGTTCCCATTATTCTTTATAATATCCCCTACCGCACGAGCGTGAATATGCTGCCCGAAACGGTCGAGAAGGTCGTCGATACCTGCAAGAACGTCGTCGGCATCAAGGAGTGCTCGCCGGATCTGGGGCAGAACATTGATCTCATCCGCCGCGTGGGCGAGCGTATTTCGATCCTGAGCGGCGAAGAGTTCCTGGCGGTGAGCGTTCTTTCCTACGGCGCGCGCGGCGGCATCATCGCAACGACGAACGTGCTGCCGAAGGTTTGGGTGCAGCTCTACGAGTACGCCAAGAGCGGCCAGGAAGCTAAGGCAAACAAGCTGCTTCTCGAGTATCTGCCACTTTTCAAGGCACTCTTCAAGGAAGCGAACCCCGGCCCGATCAAGTATGCCATGCGCCGTCTGGGCCTGAACGGCGGCTACGCCTGCACGCCGATCCCAGCGGAGCCGACGGAGGAGACAAGAAATCTCATCGACAAGCTCCTTGCGGAAAAGGGCCTGCTGTAAAAAATACCCGTTGTGGGTGGGAGCCTTGAAAAAATAAGTCAAGGTTCTTAACAATAGAAAAATGGAGGAGATCGCATCAATGAAACTGCGTCGTATCATTTCCCTCGCGCTGACGCTCGCTCTCGTCTTGGCATTGACGGGCTGCGGCAGCGGCGAGAAAAAGACCACGGTGTTGCGTTTCGGCCTTGAGGTCGCGCCGGACACCGTCACGTGCAAAGCAGCTGAACGGATCGCGGCCGAGGTCTATGAGCGTACCAACGGCTCTGTGACGATCGAGGTCTACCCCTCCGGCCAGCTTGGCACGCAGCGTGATTACATCGAAAGCGCCATGCTTGGCATTATCGATATCGGCTATACGAGTATTGCCGGTCTTGAAAGCTTCGAGCCGGAATTCATCCTGTACGATATTCCGTTTACCGTGTTTAGCTCTGAGCATGCTCAGGCACTTTGGGACAGTGAGCAGAGCCAGGCCGTTCAGCAGAAGCTGCTGGAGGAAAAGGGCCTGCGCACCATGTGCTGGCTGGACATGGGCCCGCGCAACGTTTACACCACGCAGGAAGTCCGCACGGCGGCTGACTTCTCCAAGCTCACGATGCGCCTTGCCGACGTTAAGGGCTTGATCAACCTCTTTGACGCGCTGCACGCAAGCCCGCAAGTGCTCGCTTTCTCGGATATTTATACCGGTATGCAGACCGGCGTTGTCAATGGCTTTGAGATCGGCCTTGCGAGCGTTCTTGCAAGCAAGCTCGAGGAAGTTGTCGACTATTGCGTGGAGACGAGCCATACCTATACCATTGACTGCTTCTTCATGAGCGAGGCGTCCTTCCAGAACAAGCTCACGGAAGAAGAGCGCGAGATCGTTCTGGACGCGTTTAAGAACGGCGGCCAGTGGCAGATTGATACCTTCCAGGAGAACCTCCCCGTCTATAAGCAGCAGCTTGCTGATGCCGGGGTCGAGACCATCGTTCTGCCGGAAGAGGAGATGCAGAAGCTCTTCACCATGGCTGAGCCTGCGATCGAAAAGTCCATCGCCGGGATCTACGACATTTCTATCGTCGATCAAATCCGCGACATGGCGCCGTGAAGAAAGGTGGGATAGCAAGTGAAAAAATTCTTTGAGTACTACGACAAAGTGATCCGCATTCTGCTGATCGCAGCCACCGCCGGTTTCGTTACGATTTGTATTGCACAGGTGTTTGTCCGCTTTGTGCTGGGCGGCTCCATCGTTTGGGCGCAGGAAATGTGTAACCTGCTGTTCTACACTGCTATTTTCCTCGGCGCCGCCGCCTGCGTGACCGAGCGCCGCCACATTACCATTGACCTGGTGCTTCAGAAATTGCCCCGCCCCGTTTTAAGATGGTGGATGATGGCGATTTACGCCCTTGAACTCTTCTTTGCACTGTTCCTTGTTGTTTATGGCTACAAGCTGGCTGTTGCCGGCGTGGTGCAGATCAGCAGCACGCTGAATCTCAGCTTCCGCGTGATCTATGCGGCGATCCCGTTCAGCGGACTTGTCATGGCGATCAACATCATTCGTATTGCCATCAAGGACTTTACCGTTACCTACGCACCCGGCAGCACCGGGGAACAACCTGATAATGGAGGGCCAATTTTATGATTGTTGCAATGCTTCTTGGCTTTATTGTCCTGATCTTCCTTGGCGTCCCCATTACCTTTTCCACTGGTATCGCGGCTGCGGTCTACCTGCTCGCCGGCGGCGACATCCCTCCGATGGTCGTCTGCCAGAGAATGTATACCTCGTCTGCAAGCTTTGCCATGCTGGCAGTGCCCCTCTTCATGATCGCCGGTGAGCTGATGAACAAGGCCGGCATTACCAAGGCGATCGTTCGCCTGTCCTCAGCGCTGATCGGTCATATCCGCGGCAGCCTTGCCCACGTGACGATCCTCTCCAGCGCCCTGTTCGCCGGTATGTCCGGCTCCTCCGTTGCGGCGGCGTCCTCCGTCGGCGGTATGATGATTCCTGCGATGAAGGAAGAGGGCTACGATGCGGGCTTTGCAGCAGCGGTTACCTGCTGCGCGGCAACGATGGGCCCGATCATTCCGCCGTCTATCGCGTTCATCATTTACGCATCCATCACCGGTGACTCCGTCGGTAAGCTCTTCCTCGGCGGCGTGATGCCCGGCATCCTGATGGCGATCTGCCTGATGACGATCGCCTATGTCGTGTCCGTCAAGAAAAAGTACCCGATCCACGAGCGTTCCACCTGGGGTGAACGCGGCCGCGCGTTTGTCGGCTCCATCGGCGCGCTGATGATGCCCGTCATCATTATGGGCGGTATCCTTTCGGGTATCTTCACCTCTACGGAAGCCGGTGCGGTGGGCCTTGCCTACGGCCTGTGCTACGGCCTGATCAGCAAGTCCATGAAGCTCAAGGATCTGCCGGGTGTTATTTACAACGGCGCGCTGACGTCTGCCGCGGTCATGTTCATCATTGCGACCTCTCAGGCGCTTGCGTGGCTGCTCACGGTCGGCCGTGTGCCTCAGCTTCTCGTCAACTTTATGACCGGTCTGACGGATGACCCGACGGTCATTATCCTGATCGTCCTCCTCGTGCTGCTGATCATGGGCTGCTTCCTCGTTGACGCGGCGATGATCACCATCATGACCCCGCTGTTCATCCCCATTGTCAAGGCCTATGGCATCGACCCGATCCAGTTTGGCGTTGTCATGGTCATGATGACCACCACCGGCGGCATCACCCCGCCCGTCGGCAGCCTGCTGTTCGTTGCGAGCGGCACGGCGAACGTCCCCATCATGAAGACGGCGAAGGCGATGATCCCCTTCGCGGCGGCACTGATCTTTGCCATGGTGCTCTGTGCCTGCGTGCCGCAGATCGTCACGTTCCTGCCGAACCTTGTTATGTCATAAGAGTTCAGTTACATCCTCTTTCATACGTTCCTTTATCCCCTCTGAATGCAAAAGGCCGCACAGCTATCTGCTGTGCGGCCTTTTGCTATCGTGTGAGGACTGTTATGAGGCGCTGTCGGGGGAAGCGGTCCTTTTGACGTATTGCTGGATCTCCTCAATTAAACGTGCAGCAGCGGGAGAGCGCGAGCGGCGTTTGAGCGTGGCGATGGCGATGTTGCGGAATTGCTGCGGGGCAAGCGGGAAAGTGTTGAAATTGCCCCTGGTGTTTTTGAGGACGAGCTCGGGCAGGATGCTGACGCCAAAGCCGCTTTCGACCAGTGCAATGGCGGAGCTGTCTAGGCTGAGGTTGTGCTGAATGCTCGGCTCCAGATGATTGTCGGCGATAAAGGCTTCCGTTGTGCGGTCAAAGCCGCGGCGGGAGATCATCAGGCATTCATCGCGCAGGTCATCGGCCGTGACGGAGACGCCGTTTTTGGGATGAAAGTCCGGCGGCGCGATGCATAAAAGGGGATCTCGATAGATCATCGTGGTGGAATAGATATCCTTGGTGGGGAGGGAGACAAAGCCGATGTCGATCACGCTGTCCACCAGCATTTTTTCAATGGCCTGATAACCGTCCTGATAGATGCGGATCACGATGTTGGGGTATTTTTCGGAAAACGCACGCAGAATGTCGGGAAACCATTTGTTGCAGACGCTTTCAAAAACGCCGACACGCACGGTGCCCTTGATCAGGTGGTTGATCTGCGCGACCTCTTCCTGCAGTCGGTCTTCTTCTGTGAGAACCTGACGGAAGAACGGGAGGAGGGATTCCCCATACGCCGTAAGCGAGATGCCGTTGTGGCTGCGCGTGAGCAGGGTGACGCCCAGTGAGCGCTCCAGCGCGCGGATCGAATGGCTGGCAGCGGACGGTGTAATATTGAGCAGCTCCGCGGCTCTTGTCAGGTTGCCGACCTCTGCCGCGGTGCAGAAAAGCTGGTATGCTTCAAGCGACATGATGAGATACCCCCTAAAATGATTGTGAATTTAATTCACATAATCCGATAATATTATGAAATTTACTTTTTGTCAAGGTGCTCATATAATCAAGATAGTCTTATAAGATATTTGTCGATAAGGCTTAATGCAGAAAATAAAATGTGAGAACACATAGGAGGGAAGACAATGAAATTCGAAGGAATTATGTCGGCGCTCGTCACACCGTTGACGGCAGAGTTTGAGATCGATGAACCGGCGCTGCGCAAGCATGTCGAGTTCCAGATCGAATCCGGTATTCGCGGCATCGTTATGTTGGGCGGTACCGGCGAGTACGCGGCCCTGACGCGTGAGCAGCGCCTTGAGGCGGTGCGGATCGCGATCGACGCGGCAAAAAAGCGCGTTCCCGTGGTCGCCGGTGTTCTTGAGCCGGGCTACGGCGAGTGCGTGACGGCCTGCAAGGCATTTGAGGCCATCGGCGCGGACGCGCTGCTCGTTCTGACGCCATACTATCTCAGCCCCTCGCAGAGCGGCATCCTCGATTATTTCCAGCGCATCGACAAGATCGTCAATGTTCCCATTATTCTTTATAATATCCCCTACCGCACGAGCGTGAATATGCTGCCCGAAACGGTCGAGAAGGTCGTCGATACCTGCAAGAACGTCGTCGGCATCAAGGAGTGCTCGCCGGATCTGGGGCAGAACATTGATCTCATCCGCCGCGTGGGCGAGCGTATTTCGATCCTGAGCGGCGAAGAGTTCCTGGCGGTGAGCGTTCTTTCCTACGGCGCGCGCGGCGGCATCATCGCAACGACGAACGTGCTGCCGAAGGTTTGGGTGCAGCTCTACGAGTACGCCAAGAGCGGCCAGGAAGCTAAGGCAAACAAGCTGCTTCTCGAGTATCTGCCACTTTTCAAGGCACTCTTCAAGGAAGCGAACCCCGGCCCGATCAAGTATGCCATGCGCCGTCTGGGCCTGAACGGCGGCTACGCCTGCACGCCGATCCCAGCGGAGCCGACGGAGGAGACGAGAAATCTCATCGACAAGCTCCTCGCGGAAAAGGGCCTGCTGTAAAAAATACCGATAAGTAATTCGAAATTATAAAATACAGAAAGAAGGATCATTATGCCGAACGCATATTTCACCATTGCCAAACCCGCAAACGACCCCTTTAAGGGCTATCTTCCCGGCAGCACTGAGCGCGCCGAGCTGAAAGCCGAGCTTGCAAAGCAGTCCTCCGAGATCGTTAAGATCCCCCTGATCATCGGCGGCAAGGAGGTCTGGACCGACCGCACGATCAAGGTGACGATGCCGCACGATCACGAGCATGCCATCGCCGAGTGCTGCATGGCCGGCGAGAAAGAGCTCAAGATGGCCATCGACGCCGCCCTCGCCGCGAAGGCGGACTGGGAGGCGATGCCCTGGGAGCACCGCTCCGCCATTTTCCTGAAGGCTGCCGATATGATCACAGGCTCCTACCGCAAGGTGCTGAACGCTGCCACGATGCTTGGCCAGTCCAAGACCGTGTTCCAGGCGGAGATCGATATTGCTGAGCTTGCCGACTTCCTGCGCTTTGGCGTGTGGAGCGCGCAGGAGATCTTCAAGGATCAGCCTGCGAGCGAGGCGGGCATCTGGAACCGTCAGGACTACCGTCCGCTCGATGGCTTTATCTGCGCGATCACCCCGTTTAACTTTACGTCCATCGGCGGCAACCTGGCAACGGCCCCGGCAATCGTCGGCAATGTGGCGCTGTGGAAGCCCTCCCGCACGGCGGTGCTGTCCAACTACTACTACATGAAGCTTTTGATGTGGTGCGGTCTGCCCGCGGGCGTCATCAACTTCGTTCCCTGCACGGGCGGCGATATGGCACAGTACGTTGTCAGCCACCCCAAGATGGCAGGCTTCCACTTCACCGGCTCGACCGCCGTTTTCCAGAGCGTGTGGAAGCAGGTCGGCGAGAATATCGCATCCTATGCCAACTATCCCCGCCTTGTCGGCGAGACGGGCGGCAAGGACTTCATCTTCGCCCACAATACTGCCGATATCAAGCCCCTCGCGGCAGCGATCGTCCGCGGCTCGTTCGAGTTCCAGGGCCAGAAGTGCTCCGCATGCTCGCGCGCGTTCATTCCCGCGAGCATCTGGCCTGAGGTGGAGACGCTGCTCAAGGAGTACACCGCCTCGCTGAAGGTCGGCGACGTGCAGGAGTTCGACACGTTCATGGCGGCCGTGATCGACAAGGCCTCCTTTGAGACCTGCAAGGGATACATTGACCGCGCTGCAGCCTCGCCCGAGTGCGAGTTCATCGCCGGCGGCACCTATGATGACAGCAAGGGCTGGTTCGTTCAGCCTACGATCATCCGCTGCAAGACGCCGACGTATGAGTCCATGGTCAAGGAGATCTTTGGCCCCATCGTTTCGATCTACGTCTATGATGACGACAAGCTGGATGAGACACTCGCCGTCTGCGACAGCGCTTCGCCCTATGCCCTGACCGGCGCGATCTTCGCGCAGGACCGCACGGCGATCGTTAAGATGGAAAATGCCCTGCGCAACGCCTCCGGTAATTTCTACATCAATGATAAGTGCACCGGCGCGATTGTCGGCCAGCAGCCGTTCGGCGGCGCGCGTGCCTCCGGCACCAACGATAAGGCGGGTACCTCACTCAACATGATCCGCTGGCTCAGCGCCCACTCTGTCAAGGAATCGTTCTGCCCGTCCGCTGCGATCGCTTATCCCTACATGAGTGAAAAATAACAGGAGGGAAGAAATATGAAACATCGCGTTTTGCTGATCGAACCGACCATCCAGCCCGTAGGCGTTGACCTCATCAAAGAAAACTGCGAGACCTTCATGGCCCCTGACGGCAAGGAGGAAACGCTCATCCGCTGCATCAACGAAAACCAGATCGAGGGCATGGTGACCCGTGTGGAGACCATCACCCGCAAGATCTTTGAGAGCTGCCCCACGCTTAAGATCGTGGCGCAGCACGGCGTAGGCGTCGACAATATCGATGTTGCAGCCGCGACGGATCACGGTGTCAAGGTGCTCAATATCCCCGACGGCAACTATACGTCCGTTGCAGAGCATGTGATGATGTTCGTGCTGGCCAGCAGCCGCACGCTGCTTCAGGCGGACTATGCGGTCCGTCACGGCAACTGGAAGTTCCGAGAGACGAATATCCCCCACGCCGTTGCGGAAAAGACGCTGCTGATCGTCGGCCTTGGCCGCATCGGCCGCACGGTGGCGAAGATGGCGGCGGCATTTGACATGAACGTTATGGCATACGATCCGTTCATTCCTGCCGACAAGATGGCGGAGCTGGGGATCAAGAAGGCGCAAACGCTTGATGACGGCCTCAAGGCTGCGGACTATGTGACGATCCAGCTTCATCTTACGCCGGAAACGCGCGGCATGATGTCCACAGAGCAGTTCAAGATCATGAAAAAGAGCGCCGTGCTGCTGAACCTTAGCCGCGGCCCCGTGGTCGACCAGTCTGCGCTGTACGAAGCGCTCAAGAATCACGAGATCGCCGGCGCGGCGCTCGACGTGCTCGCCTCTGAGCCGCCCGCGGCGGATGAACCGCTGCTCACGCTCGACAACGTGATCTTCACGCCGCACTTCGGCGGAGATACCTACGAGGCCAAGCAGACGGTCTCCCGCAAGACGGCGGAAAATCTGATCAAGGCACTCGACGGCGAGGATACCTATAACTGGGTCAATCGAAAATAAAATAGAGGCGGCCGAAAAAAGGCTGCGGCGATAAAAGAAAGGGTGCGGCTCAGGCCACACCCTTTCTTTATGAAAAGGCACGCTCGCTCCGCGCGGGAATATTTTCCATTCCCGCGCGGAGGAGACAAAAGGGCAGGGGACTTGCCGCCCTTGGTGCTCATTTTGCGCAATTTATTTGCAAAAATACCTTATTGCATTTTCTGTTGATTTGATATAAAATTTCGATAACTGTGCATGTATTACTTCAAACGGAAACATACGCGCGCGGGAAAGCGGCGAACCGCGGCGGGCGGCCTGCCGGAATACGCAGGGAGGTGTCCGGATGCGCGCCATCGAGCACTTTAAAACCATCACGCATCATCGCCATTTGGTGCGGCAATACTGTTTTCGCCTCGGCCTGTACTATCAGGGGTTAACGCATGACCTGAGCAAATACAGCCCCTCGGAATTCTGGCGCGGCGTCAAGTATTATCAGGGCTACCGCAGCCCGAACGACGCCGAGCGGCGCGAAAACGGCGTGAGCCTTGCCTGGCTCCACCACAAGGGGCGCAACCGCCACCACTTTGAATACTGGATCGACTACTGTATTGCCGACGACGGTAAGGTCTACATGGGCGGGTGCAAAATGCCGCTCAAATATGTAGCCGAAATGTTCTGCGACCGCATTGCCGCCTGCAAGGTCTACCAGGGCGACAAATATACCGACGCCTCGGCCTACGACTACTACGAAAAGTCGCGCGGCCATATCCTCATCCATCCCGAGACCGGCGAGCTCATCGGCAAGATGCTGCTCGTACTCAAGGAGCAGGGCGAGGACGCGGCGTTCGACTATGTGCGCGCTCTTCTGCGCGAGGAAAAGCAATGTCCGACAAAATGAGAAAACTGTCAGAAGATCGCTTGCAATCCTGCATATTTCAGAGTAAACTATTTTCATTATAGAATTTTAACAGAGGACGGACAAGAACCAATGACTCATCCCTACAAGACGCGCGAGGGCGGCGCGACGGTAACGATCTTTGTACCCTATGATTGCCGGAACCACTGCCCGTTTTGCGTGAACAAGCAGGAATACGCCCATGCTGAGGGCTTCAGCGTGGAGGCGATCCTCAAGAGCATCGCCGTGATGGACGAGATCACGCCGCGCTGCGACTTTGTTTTCACCGGCGGCGAGCCGTTTGCCAACTTAAAAGCGCTCCAGCGCATGCTCGACGCCATCCCCACGACCCACAAGGTCTATATCAACACGACCTTCCCCGTGCAGCCCGGGTGCAGCGCGGAGGAAATGATCGCTTTCACCGAGCGCAATCGCGACAAGATCACCTGCATCAACATCTCGCGCCACCTGACGAAGTATGTCGAGGAGTCGCCCGACGAGGTCGTCGCCCGTATCGCAACGCCCAAGCGCGTGAACTGCGTGCTGTACATGGACTATCCCGCCGACGAGCTTGTGGACTACGCAGAGCGCTGGCGCAAGTACAACATCCCCGTGCAGTTCCGCTACGACTACACCGAGACGACGCCCGAGAACCTCTATCAGGAGGAGGGGGACAAGATTTTAGCGGACCTCAAAAAGCGCTTCAGCTACAAGGGCCTCGACGGCTGCCGCATGCGCAACGGCTACCACTTCGACTACAAGGGCCTGCACATGACCTACCATAAGACGCTGCCCTATTCCACCATCGTGGAGACGGGTGACGACGGCGTGACCTACGATATCCTCTATGATATCCTCATCAAGCAGACCGGTGAGATCCACTCCGACTGGACGGGTGTGAAGCTCGACGTGGACGCGTACCGCAAGGTGGTCTACGAGCCCTATGATCTGCGCGTGCGCGAGGGCACGATCGACTTTTGAGAAAGGCGGCAATGCTATGAGCTATCAGGCGGCAGTCATCACCGTGAGCGACCGCGCGTCCGCGGGCGTGTACGAGGACAAGAGCGGCCCCGCTGTGGCCGCGATGCTGAAGGAGGCTGGCTACGAGGTCGTGTACACGTCCATCGTGCCGGACGAACAGGAGAAGATCAGCGAAGAGCTCATCTCCTGCGTGGATGAAAAGCACTGCGACCTTGTCATCACGAGCGGCGGCACGGGCTTATCTCCCCGTGACGTGACGCCCGAGGCGACGTGCGCCGTGCTCGAGCGCGAAATTCCCGCCATCCCGCAGGCGATGATCTATTACAGCTTGCAGATCACGCCGCGCGCGATGCTTTCCCGCGCCGTGGCCGGCACGAGAAGAAACAGCCTCATCCTGAACCTCCCCGGCTCGGAAAAGGCTGCGCGCGAAAACCTGAGCGCCGTGCTCGGCGCGCTTGACCATGCCCTCAAGATGATCGCCGGCGGCGGGCATTGAGTAAAAAGTATAAAAAAAGTTCCCACGTATAGACGGGTGTCCGTAAAACAGTTAATCCTCCGTATGGCTTAGACCATGCGGAG